>TARA_R110002153_G_C13331256_1_pt1 | contig 10522 bp, 9 predicted proteins | sample TARA_R110002153 | Tara Oceans TARA_R110002153 (sample SAMEA4398193) | marine metagenome | biome: Polar Biome; feature: [SRF] surface water layer (ENVO:00010504); material: water (ENVO:00002006), including particulate matter (ENVO:01000060) such as... | depth 5 m
AGTTTATCCAATCTAACAAGTCTTGTTGGGTTCTTGGTAACTTACTTGATTTGCCACCTATTGTTTTAAGTAGCTCAATACTGTGAACTAGGTATACCTTTTCTACTAGGTATAAGGCAGTTTCAAAATCATCATCTGAACAGGTTAAGGACTCTTCATTAGACCTTAGTGCAGTTAGTACCATTGCAATTTTATAACACATTAAACCTAGTCTAAATGTTACTCCTTTCACCTCCTCTCTATAAAGAGCTATGTTCTCCTGTAATATGGCTGCGAACGTTTCATCTAGTTTTTCTCCTTGCTTTCTAGTCATTCTAAATTTTTGTTCGACTGAGTTTATGAACTTATCGCAAAGTCTTACGCTAAACCCTGAAAACATTGACTCTTTACTCTCTCTTATTTCTTCAGTATAAGTTTTCTTCCATTTAGGTTCGGAAACGTAGGAGTAGTACATAAATCTACTTAACAGACCATCTTGAATACTAGTAATTAGTGCATCTGTTTGGTTGGGTGTGCCTGTTAATGCAACACTGATTTTAGGAAATTCAACTTCAATAAATTCAAGGTTTGTTTTTCTGCTAAGAGAGATTTTCTCTCCGTGAAAACCCTTCCTTAGAATGTCAGAGTAGTTCCCCCAATCCTGCTTCCAACTACTTGTTAATGAATCTGCTTCCGTCTCACATATACATCCAATTCCATCATTATCAGATAAGAGTTTTATTAGCATAGAAGAAGAAACATTCCCGGGTATATTAAAAACCTTAACCTTAGGTGATTCGGGTTCATCAGGTAAGGCGTCTATCTTATCAGGGGTATTTGCCTTTCTTACTTTTAGGTCATATAGTTTCTTCGCTTTTTCGTATTTCTTTATCTCCTCTTTTGATTTTTCAACCAAAGTACTGTGAAAGCAGTTACCTAGCGTACCTGAGTATTTCAAACCTGCTTTCTCACTAGCCGGGGGAGCACACACGAAACTATATAGGTTGGGTCTTGTTTCCTCACCACTATATAACCCGCTAACATTGTAAAAACCTCCACTAATTACCGATAATGATGAGGTGAAAAAGACATCTCTTCCTCTACCCTCAAATTCCATACAGGCTTCTTTTAATACCTCGGGAAGTTTTTGATAGATACTATTTGGAATGTTTGGGCTTGTATCATATGGTTTATTTACATTACTACTAAAGGCAGGTAAGGCAGTTAGGGCAGGTAAGGTATACTTATTAAATTCATTTGTGTTTTTGTAAGCACTTCTTATAGCTGTCTTAATCTCTGATTTAGAGAAACCACTTTCACTGTATTCATATGCACTAGTTAGGGTTGTTGATATATCAATACCATTTCTATTAGCTACATTCCCAAAGAAATGAATGTAGTTGTTTCTATTGCCCTCTTCAAATGTTTGTTGTGATGACACATAGCTCTTTACCCAATTGATATCTTTAGTACTAGCAGTTGTTGATTTATTGCTTAAAGAAAATGTTTCAGATGATTCATTGAAATATAAGTTTGGGTCATAAGATACAAAGCAAAGTCTTGCTAGGTCTTTAACTTTATGGTCAGACTCTAGACCTACACTCTTATCATACAGTTTTTTTATTGCATTAAAGTAATATTGATGTTCATCCATTTTAGCATCTGTTCTAATAACTACTTTTAATCCGTTTCCTGATGGGCTTATAAAAGAAGCATAGGTGAATGATATATCTTCTATCTTGCTTCTTAGCTCTTCAACATTCTCTATGTAATCATAGTCTAGGTGAATAAGACCTGAGTAATCAACAATGCTTTCATTGTTTCTATTGTCACCCATTGTTCCCGCTATAGTTCCACCGGGTAGGTTCTTCTTTTGTTTGCCATACTCGTCTGTGTCTTTTTCTTTTAGAAGAGTGCGAAGAGAAGATACTTGTTCTTTGTACTTGCCATTTTTAATTTCATTTAGGAATAAAGCAAAGTCAATATTTGCTTCTTTAGTACTTACGTTCTTGAATTTTGAAATTTTTTTCACTTGATTTAATTTTTGAATTAGATTTATTTTTAAAATATACCCCTTGCCCTAACTGCCTTAGTTGCCTTTTGGGTCGGATTGTTATCTCGTATCTGCACCAAAGCCCCATTATGCCATTTCCGCTAAATGTGTTTTTTGGTTTTCGTTGGCACAAATATTCAGACATATCGAAGCCCCATCAGGGGGCGAATTTCCCCGAAAATGGGGGGAAGGCTAAAAGGCTCTGTAGACTCTATAAATAGAATAGAATAAAAGAATTTAAAAAAAAAGGGGATAGAAATTGAGGACTTTTTACTAGTTTGAGTTATGTATAAATGAAAACTATTGTTTGATTAAATACCAAAGATATTATTGAAGTTGTTTTCTCTTCCGAGTGAGAAAGACTTTTTTAGACTACTTAATTTACCCGCATCTAAAAATTTATCATAATCTCTTTCATTTATTAATTTCATATCCGCAAAAACGACACGCATAAACTCCTTATCGGAAGTGTTACTAATTAGCTTTTCCTCGAGAAGGCGTTTTTTTAAGTAGGAATAATCTAGAACAGCATCAATAATGTGTCTTTCGACATATGTTCTGAAATTATTATATATATCCGCAGAAACAAAAATGTACGGATAAGGGTTGTCATATTCAACTTCTGCAGCATTCTCTTTTGATTTACTAAGGTCTTTCAAAAACTCAATTTTCTTTTTAGAACCTCGAATAAAATCATCAAAAAAACCTTTGCTAACAAACTGCGTAACCTCTAATGCTTCATACTCTTCTACATTAATATAGCGTTTGAATGTTTTGTCTATTATTTCTTGTTGTGAGTTAATATACTCCGCAATAAAATCATCTTCAACTGCGTCTATATTGTCTTCAATAAAATCATTTACAAGTACTTTGTAGTTGTCTTTAAAGTAGCCTGAGTTGTAAAATTTAGATTCTCTTTGTAAGAGTCTATAAAGATAAGATTCAACACAAATTATAAATTGTTGTATAAGATATGGGTCCCGTTCCTCTTCTATATCCATTCTGTAAACCTTACAGACTCTATTCAGTTGTTCTTGATCTTCTATTTTTTTTTCTAAGGGAGGTAGAAGTTTGTCCAAGATACGCTTTTGAGTATAGGTTAGATTTTGCATTGCACTACATTTTTTGGTAAAAATAAGAAACTTGGAGCTAATATATTTAGGCACACTTTGCGTGTGTCGAAGAGTTCTTTAAATAATAAAGTCTTTATGACATTAAATGAAGCAAATACACGAAAGCAGCTTATTGATAGGTCACTTGAGTATTGGAACTAAACCATAGGCATATCCTCCTCAGTCAGCTCGGCTATCTCAAGACCTCTGAGGTAGGTTAATTAATCGCTTAACTTATCTAGTACAATTCTGTTAAACTTATAGTATAGTATACAGATTGGAAAACCAACTAATACGCTTAATAATATCCAAAAGCCTATGTCCATCATATAATTCATAATACCATAGTTTTCGTAATATTCAACCTCCTCCATATCCATATAGTTATTCGGATCCATATATGAGGGAATTTCTTCGCCGGGGTTATTAGATTTATACTCCATTATTTCAGCCTCATATTCTCTCATTTCCTTTTCGTAAGTTGCTCTATAATCTTCTGCCCTATAACTCATACTTGATAATGTATCAGTTGAATCATATACTAGGAAGCCTATTGCTCCTAATGTTGCTAAAGCATAAAGTATTAGAAAAAAATTATTTAAATTTTTTAGAAATTTGATTAGAGTTGAATCCTTAATAGGAATAATTCCTTCTATTTTGGTAATTATATTTAACATTTTACAAATATGAACAAATTTAAACAACCGGCATATCCTCCTCAGTTAGCTCGGCTATCTCAAGTCCTCTGAGGTAGGTTAAACGGACTTAAATATATTTGTACGATGAAATTTGCTTTATCAATACTATTAACATTCGTAGCTCTAATTGCTTTGGGACAATCTAAAAAGCTACAAATAGAGGAGTTGCAAACAAAATTAAATCGGTCACAACTTAATGAAAGGTCTTTAGAAGAAGACATTAAACAGCTAAATGATACCTTATTAAAGTTTGAGAATGATAAAAATTTATTGGAGAACGGAATATCTTACCTAGAGAATCTAAACTCTGAAAATGAGAAGAAGAAAAATACATATGCTGTCCAATTGAATAAGATTCAAGAGGAGAGTGCTTCTTACGCTGCCCAATTGTATACGATTCAAGAGGAACTGAAAAGTAAAAAAGATTCAATTAAATATCTATTATTAGAACTGAATTCTATCACTTCAGATAATCTTGATAGCGAAATTAATAACCCAAAGTCTAAGCTTAATCCAAATGATTTTCTGAATAACTATGTTGTTAATCGTAAGCCATTAAATAATAATACTTTTTCTTTTCAGTTAGTAAAAGTTTTAACCTACCGAGGGGAGGTTTACAATAGAAATTATTCAGCTCCGAGTATCATTGACGCTGATAATTTTTATTTTCAATATATTCCCGAAGGAAAAAATATAAATAAGGTTACTGAGCAAGCTTTAATATCTCAAAAACCTATATCGTTTTTTGGTAGTTTAATGCCACAAGTTGAGGTGTTGAAAAATAAATTGGTTACAATTAAATATAATGACGGGAGTGAAGAAAGTCTTCTTTATAACTTTAAAAGCGAAAAAAATAGTTTAAATGAGAATTTACGAATAACCCTAGCATCAGAGGAAGTAAATAATTCATACAACGATAATAAAGGAGATATTACTTGGAAGATTTGTCAAATTAATGGCGAACATTACATTTCATTGAGTTATCAAGAGCTTCAGAGATTGAAGGTCCCCCTTGATGAAGAATTGGAAAAAGTAAATTATGTTAGCAATGATGTTACATATCAAAAAAGTTGCCAAATAGACCATTTACCCTATGCCTATGGTAAAGACTATATAAATCTAACTGTAGAAAAAATTTGGTTAACTCAAAAGAAAAATAGGTTTGTAGAAAAAGATACTAAGATAAATCCAAATAAATGTCGCTATCTATTTAAGTTGATTTAAAACTTAGATTTCACTTAACTACCGGCATATCTTCCTCAGTCAGCTCAGCTATCTCAAGTCCTCTGAGGTAGGTTAGACTAACATTTAAAGATGAATGTCCCATAGCCTTCTGTAGCTTACTTAAAGAGCCTGTACGTTTAAAGATGTCAATAGCTCCTGAGTGTCTAAAGGAGTATAGTGTTTGTCCTTCCTCAATCAGTTTAGATTGCTTCTTATACCTGCTCCATAGGGTCTTAAAATAGTCTCCGTTGTGAGGCTCCATCTTTCCTGAGAATATATTATAATTGATTTCACCTGATGATAGTTCTTCTTTTATATATGAGGGCACAGGAACAATTCTATTCCTTCCTGACTTGTTTCTGCTGCCCGATAGATTTATGTAGCTCAAACCCTCTGTAAAGTCTCCCCAAGCAAGTTCTCTTATCTCCCTATGAGGTCTCAGAAGACAACCATAGGTCATTAGACAACATAGGTGTAAGTTTCTATTGAACTCTTTAATATCATCAAGGATTAGTCTTACATCGTCAAATGGTTTGTGGAGTGACGATATGGGTTTCTTCAATTTTACTTGGCTTACAATGCCGGGTCTAAACTCATTGAGCAATGGACTTAATGTGCTCTTTACGGTTCGTTGTGTCTTAGAGCTCCAAGTTGGTTTAACTAAAAACTCTTTAATGGTTTGTGGATCAAGTTTATTTAACTGTAACCCTACTATTTTTTGTTGTGCCTCAAATTTTATCCAAAGCTTCACTACTCTCCTTGCATCTTTAATAAACCTTTCAGAGCAACGTTGCGATATTTTTAAAGTAACGGCTCTCTCAAGAGCTTGAACAACCGAAAGTTGTTCTTCTAGTTTTTTCTCTACTCTTGGTTTTGGTCTCCATCCTTTTCTGAGTTTTAGTTCAAACGCTGCTTTTAATAATTCGGGCTCGTTCCTAGCTTTTAAATCAAGCCCTATGGTCTTGCCGTTCCAAAATCGATAGCGTTTATTGTTATAATAAACATTGATGAAAGGTTGTTTTTTGTCTTGTCCAATTGTTACGTTATATAATATCATACTGTCAGTTTTTACTGTCAGTCTTAAATCAGATGAGTGTAAAGTGCCAATTATCGCGGGATGGAGCAGTGGTAGCTCGTCGGGCTCATAACCCGAAGGTCATAGGTTCGAGTCCTATTCCCGCAACTCAAAAAGCCTTTCACATCAGTGGAGGGCTTTTTTATGCTATATGCCGGCACTTTACGTTTCACCCGTTTTTAAGGGCTGACGTCTATGTCGTTTGAAACAAATCTACATAAACTGTCAGTAAATACTGTCAGTAAATCCCAAAAAAATCCGAACTATTTTCCTGAGTCACACACCCCCTTACCCTTTAAAAATATCAATTTCCTTTTTGCAGTCTTTGCTTAGAATGGGTATAGAACCCGATGGTTTGGTGTGAGTGGGGCGATTAATTTATGTTTGTATTATGAATTCACCTGTTCTCTAATGATTATTTTTGGCACTTATGTCATTTGATAATTTAACTATTGGAGCGTTATATTCTAAAGCGGATCTCTCAAAAATCTTCGGGAATCCAAATATCAAAATAATCCGTGAGGGTATTTATAATTTAAACACGACACAATCTTTCTTTTTTGTTGATTTAGAAAAAAAGGGGAAAGAAGATAGGTTTCATTTTGATGATTTTTACGAGGGCGATTACTTTCATTGGGATTCTCAGACGACACAACATTTGAAAACACCGAAGATTCAGGAAATAATAAATGGCACTAGAACACCTTTTTTATTTGCAAGGGTTAACCCTAAAATTAAAGGGAAAACTCAACCTTTTATTTATTGTGGTAAACTAAAATTCATAGAATATGTAGAAGGCACCTCTAAACCAATTCATATTATCTTTCAGAACTTAGATTTTGAGGACGACACTGAAAATAAAAGTCTCATAGATATATATTCTTGGAAACCAAATAGTCTAGTGAGATACAAAGAATTGAATATGTCAAAATCGGGTGTTGTATCTAAAGAAAGACAAAAGAGATACACTAAGCCAAATAAAACTGAAAGAACAGGGTTGGTAACTTCACGGGTTGGTCAAGGATATTTTCGTCAATTAATCAAAGATAAGTGGAAAAACAGATGTCCTGTAACAGGTTCAGATATATTAAAAATTCTAATCTCTTCACATATAGTTCCTTGGTCAGAATGTACAGACGATGAAAGGTTAGATGTGGATAATGGAATCTTGCTTTCACCTAATGTGGACGCTCTATTCGATAAGCATTTGATTTCTTTTTCAGATGATGGTGACATTATTACTTCCAATGCAATTGGCAATGATGAATTAAGTAAACTCGGTATACCTAATGATACAAGAATTAATGTTTCTGTTGGAATGAGAAAGTATCTTAAGAGACACAGGGAAAAGATGATGAGCTAGTTAACGAGTTATCTGTAGATGGTCTCTCTTATAAAATACATCTGAGTTGTGTTTGGTAAACACTAAACAAATTGAAGTGTAATCATTATAATTGTAAAATGAAAAATATTTTATTATTTCTTTTTTTGGGCTCAAGCTTGTTAATCTTTAATGGTTGTGAAAAAGACCCCTGTGAAGCTACAATATGTAATAACGGAGGTTATTGTGCAAATGGTGACTGTGTATGTCCCGAAGGGTTTAAGGGGGCTGACTGCAGCCAACAAGAAACACCAACTAAAATAAGAATAACCAAAATTGAGGTAACAGGCTTTCCCGCAACTGATGATGGAGGTGCAGGTTGGGATTTAATTAGTGGTGCGGATATACTTCCTGTCATCTCAAGAGGAACTGATTTTGTATGGACAAGTCCGGTGTATTTTGAAGATGCTAACCCAAGTAGTGTTTATTTATATACTGATGGGCTACCATTTGATATAACTTCCCCTCAAGATAGATACACAATTAGTTTGTATGATTATGATACTATTGACGATGATGATTTTATGGGGGGGATCATTTTCACTCCATATTTTAACACAAACAAATTCCCTGAAACGATGGACCTGTCTGTAGATGGTTCTGATGTATCTTTTAAAATACATCTCAGTTATGTTTGGTAAGCTTCAATCCCTGTTGTTGCAAGTCAATTGCCCTGTAAAACGCATAAATGAAAAATTTTCTTAAAAAAGTAGTTATTGAAAGTGATTCAGCTGTTGGGAGAAGATTTGATGTTTTCATCCAAATATTAATACTGCTATCATTAGTTTCTTTCTCCATTGAAACCTTACCTAATCTTGATGAAAATTTCAGAGATTTACTCAATGACTTTGAAATTATAACAGTTGTAATTTTTTCAATTGAACTTCTTTTAAGATTAATTCTTTCATCATCACCACTTAAATACCTTTTTAGTTTCTATGGTATTATAGATGTTATTGCAGTTGTACCATTTTATTTAACTGTGGGTGTTGATTTACGTTCTATAAGAGTTTTTAGACTTTTTAGATTATTCAGGATTTTCAAATTATTTAAATACAATTCTGCAATTGATAGGTTATCATCAGCCTTCTCAGAAATTAAAAAAGAAATTACCATTTTTCTAATTGGTGCATTTTTTTTCATCTACGTTTCGGCTATTGGTATTTACTATTTTGAAAGTCAAATTCAACCTGAAACATTTAAATCAGTTTTCCATTGTATGTGGTGGGCTGTAACAACTTTAACAACCGTAGGCTATGGTGATATGTATCCGGTAACAGTAGGGGGTAAGATATTTACAACATTTATTGTATTTATTGGAATGGGAATGGTAGCAGTGCCAACAGGATTATTAGCTTCGGCACTTTCTAAAACTTTTAAAAATTAAAATATGGGATTAGGTGATGTATTTGTTCGTTCAATAGTTCGAGAGGTAGGAAGGAATTACGGGAAAGCTGTCTCTAACAGCCTACTTGGAAACAAACACTCCACGCCTGTTAGAATGGTAGGTGGTCATTTAGGTTCATCCACAGGAGGAAGGAATTATAAGAATCAATTAGAAAAGATTTGCAAAACTTGGCAAATTAAAGGTCCAACTGCAACGTTCAATGTTGCTCAAAATATGTATAAATCTTTCTTTGATTTAGTAGAAGAAGCACAATCTGATAATGTTGTAGATGTTAGCGAAATATTGGATTTAATGGAAAACTTTGTGATGATGAGGTCTCAATTGAAAAAGGTTGAAACTGCTTTAGAACAGTTAGATAAAACTGATTTAGCTAAGAAGGTAGATGAGTTAGATGACAATTTGCTTGATTTCTTCAAAGAGCTAAATAATGGATTTGTTTTAGGACCTAAACCTAAAGGAATTTTTAAGAGTAAAAAGAAGAAAAATTGGGAATTACACCGAGCTGTAAAAAACAATTTAGAAAAATGGGCTGAGGATTAATTATGTTCATTATCGCTTCCAAGTACCCCCATATCTATAGTCAGGATTATTCTTTTTAACCTTAAGTAAACAATCGTTGCATACAAATACCCATTCTTTCGGGTGCTTGTATTGAACCCTATACATCGTTGCAAATTCTAAATTACACACATAACAATGCTTAATGCGTTCTTTCATACAATTAAATAAGTATATAGCCTTTGCTCAGAATGGTGGTGTAGCCCTATGGCTCGGTGGAGGTGGGGCTATCGATTATATCATTTTTTGTTTTTTCAAGGTGTAGATAAAACTTATAAAAAATTAAGTTAAAACCTCCCCAACCCATTATAACAAGAACTATTAACTTCACATCATTAACATTAGGTTGTAAAAAAAAACCCGATACTAAACAACCAATTAATATTGATGATGAAAGACAAAACTTTCTAAATCCTTTTGATTCATTTTTTTGAAGTTCGTAAGGACCTGAAATTAAGTAGAATGGCAAAGGTGCAAATATTGCAAACGTTACCACAGATATAGTCGAATATGAGTTTTTTTCAAGCATAAGAAACATACCATATACTAAAATTAAAGAGATGCCAATAGGTATATAACAAAGCTTTTTTATTATCCATATAGCGTTTTCAGTAAGAGGCGTATCTAACCATTTTTTAATCATTTTATTTAGATATTAATTGTTGTATTCTTTGGGTGTTGTGCTCACTGTAGTGATGAATTTTTGGTCTTTGTCTGAGTAATTATAGTCTAATCTGAGGTTAAATTGTTTTATATAGGATATATTTGGATTAGTTTTTACGAAGTTATTCATCAATTTAGCTTGTGTAATTTTAAAATCTAAAATGTCCTCATCAGTTAAATTACTTTTTAAAGTGTTAACCAATGTATAATTATAAGCTACTGACTTATCAAGGCAAACAATATTGTCAAGTCGAGTTTCTTTGTCAAGCATCATCGGACATTTAGCGTTAAAAGTATTCTGAATATACATTGAGTACTTTTCCCAATCATCGTTTGTATAGTTGTTCTTTTGTTCAACACTATTTGAATTG
>TARA_R110002153_G_scaffold29014_1_pt1 | contig 10518 bp, 11 predicted proteins | sample TARA_R110002153 | Tara Oceans TARA_R110002153 (sample SAMEA4398193) | marine metagenome | biome: Polar Biome; feature: [SRF] surface water layer (ENVO:00010504); material: water (ENVO:00002006), including particulate matter (ENVO:01000060) such as... | depth 5 m
AAGGCTTATACACACCAAAAAACCCAGATAAATACTTAGGCAAGGGCGTGCCTCGTTATCGTTCAAGTTGGGAACTGGTTGTTTTCAGAATGTGTGATAATCATCCATCTGTCTTAGGATGGGGTTCAGAAACACATCGTATTCCATATAAAAATCCCCTTACTGGAAAAAATTCTAATTATGTACCAGATTTATTGATGGTATATCAAGATGCAAATGGTAAGCAACACGCAGAGATGGTAGAAATAAAACCAGCAGGACAGACACTAGGTGAAGCAAAAAGTCAATCACAAAAAGCAGCAGCAGTAGTAAATCACGCCAAATGGGAATCAGCAAGACATTGGTGTAAATCAAAGGGCTTAGGTTTTCGCGTTATTACTGAGAATGAAATATTCAATAAGCCAAAGAAGCGAACAAAAGCACAAAGGAAAAAGAAATGACACAAAAACTAAGCGATACATTTAATTTACCGCCCATAGAAGACATATCATTCAATTTCGATGAAGATGAAAATGAAATAGAGCCTTCATCAGAAGAAGTGATAAAGCAAATCACAGAACAAATATCATCTCAAACTAAAACTATGGATATGTCTATGAAAGTAGACGCAGCACTTCCTATCGTACTGGGATTAGACGCTATAGATGCAGAGATGGACAATTATGCTGACAGAGCAATCACTGCATTTGATGACATAGTAGATTTAGCAAAGAATGTAGACGATAGAAATGCGGCAGCACTGCTTGATAGTGCAAGTAAAATGTTATCAGCAGCAATAACTGCAAAGCAAACAAAGATGGATAAAAAAATAAAAATGATTGAGTTGCAGATGCGTAAAGAACGTTTAGATATGGATAATAGAAAAGTAAATCATGTCATCAATAAAGGCAATCCAGAAGATCCAGAATCAATTGATGGTAGATTGATCGGAAATCGTTCAGAGATGCTGGCAGAAATAATGAAAAACATGAAGGATGATACAGAAGAATAATTAAGTCTGGTGATTTTTACAATAAAGATAAATAGTTATAATATTAGGAGAATTAAAACCATGAAGTCCTTTACAGAATACTTGACAGAATCAAAAAATACATACACTTTCCGCATTAAATTAGCAAAGGAATTATCTGGAGATGATTTATCTCGCATTGAGAATCACTTGGCAAAGTACGATGTACAGAAAGTAAGCGCACCTACTAAGTTGATGTTACAAAGCGTCCCTTATGACTTCCCACAACTACGTGGATACGAGATATTTGTTATTGAATTTGAAACAAATTTACCAGCAAGTGCATATCAAATACAAACAGAAATTCAAACTCTACTAGGTATCAGCGACGGCTTTATGAAAGTTCGTTCAGATCAAGAACCACTAGAGCAAGCAGAACAAGCATTATCAGATGATGCAGAGGTTGCAAGTTTATTAGCAGATAGCACATATTCAGAAGCAGAGTCAATAAATCCAGACGATTATTTTGGTGACAAGTACAATACTTCTTTTGTTCAAGAATTGTTAAAATTGAAAAAAGATCAGGAGAAGAAAGATGCATGAAATTAGAAATTATGTCAACATTATAAATGAAAGTTGGATTGATGATTTATCCATTGAGGATTTAAGATCATTGGCTGGTCGCAGTGACAATCGCAGATCACCAATAATTAACCCCAATAATGTCATAGTAGACGGAAATGTTACATTAGATAATATTCAACGTACAAGTGACAGTGAAGAATTTACTGCGGTAGCAAATGGATTTGGTTCATCAGAAGGATCAGAAGACTATGATATTGATGTTAAAGATATTCAAGTTGATATTAAAATAGAAGCATTCGGTTCGGTACAAGAAGGTGAATTCAAAATTGTCAGTGTTACTGGCGATGGTATGAATTTTGTACATGAAGATGGTAATTGGGGTGATTATACTGATGCATTTGTAAACGCAATGCAAACAGAAGCAGTTGAAGAAGAAAAGAAAAATTGTGGTTGTGGAAAAGATCCTTGTGAAACATATGGTAAAACTGACGTTGAAGAAGCAATGGGCCCAATGGCAAAAGTTAATGACGAAGGTCAAATAGAAATGACCAAATCAGATTATTCAAAGATACATCGTGATTATAGGACCAAAATTGATGGTACTTACATGGCATTGCGCCTTGATCATAAAACAGGTGGCACAGTATTGACACCAGTAACATTTATAGACGCAGTCGCAGAAGGCGAAGAAGTGCGTTCAGAAGAAAAGGATACAGATAACATGACGAATTCAATGAACGAAGGTAAAGTCAAAGCCGCAATGTATGATGATTCACGAACAATGTCTAAAGCAGACTTTATTAAGAAGTACGACCAAGAAAATGCTGACGACTTATATGAAGTATATGAAGCAACTAAGAAAGTATGCAAGGATTGCGGTGATGAAATACACAAGCCTACTACAGATTGCAAGCATGATTGTGATGATGAAATGGGTGAAAACTGGGTAGCAGAATCATCTAAATTAGATGAGTCTCCTACAATGGATACTACTCAATTAGTAAGCATGTTACATCTTGCAGGTCTATCAGAAGAAGCGATAGAACGTAAGATTAATGAATGGGCAAATTCACCAGAAGGTTGCAGCGAAACTTCACCTACATCACATGGTGATCCGTATGATTACGCACAACCTGTAAACTTGTCATTGAAGCGTTATATGGATGCCGAAGACAAGAAGGTGAGTGTAACTGAACATACCACAGACAGCATGAAAGCATTATACGAAGAATCTAAGAAAAAGACTATGGTAGAAGCACCAAACGAAGGCAATGAATTCTCAGGCGAATTAGCAAAAGCCAAAGCATCTGGTAAAAAAGAATTTGAGGTAGACGGTAAGAAATACAAAGTTAAAGAATCTGCTTCAGGATCAGAACTTGCAGAAGCACAGAGCGCAGCACAGAAAGCCGCTTTTGAAGATATGTTAGCTAAGAAAGAGCCGACAATGGACGATGAGCCAAAGTACGATGGAGATAAGAAAGAGCCATCAGTGGAAGAATCATTGGAAGAATCAAAAGAATTGGCAATCTTGCTTAGAAACGCAGGACTATAAAGAACTTAGACCTTAGGACTGTTATAATTACAGGCTTGCCCGTTTTTATTATCTAAGGAGAGAGGATGCCGTTATCCATTATATGTAATTCGCTACTATATATATAAAAAACGGCAATTATTTAAGGAACGAATTATGAACGATATGAGAAAGATAATGGAATCTATATTACTAGAAACCCCTTTGCAGGTTGGTGATATTGTTGGATATAAAAATAAATCGTATGAAGTAGTAGGTATTAATCCTAATGATTGGGATCAAGTATTGATTAAGTCACAAACTAGTGATGCAGAAGGATGGGTAGATGACAGTAAATTATCAAGAAATCCTCCAGTTGCAGAAACAGTAGAAGAGATTGAAGAAGTTGTTGAATCAGATGATATTGACATTGATACCTTTTTAGAAAATTTAGAGATTTCAATAAAAAATATCATATCAAAATAGACAAGATCCTTGTCTATCACGAGTTGTTAGATTGACAAACAGAGATAAATACATACATGTCAGCAGATACGAAGTTAGTAAAAACCCCTCACCAACAAGAAAATTATACACCAGATCAACTAATAGAGTTAGCAAAATGTGCTAACGACCCAAAATATTTCATGAGAACTCATTGTTGGATTCAACATCCGACTAAGGGTAGAATGAAGTTTGAATTATTTGACTTTCAAGAAGAATTAGTTGATGTATATCATAATTATAGAAACTCGGTAGCATTGATTTCTCGACAAATGGGAAAATCAACATGCGCTGCTGGCTATCTATTATGGTATGCTATGTTTGTCCCAGATCAGACAATATTGATTGCAGCCCACAAATATAGTGGTGCACAAGAGATTATGCAGCGTATTCGATTTGCATATGAGACATTACCTGATTACTTGAGAGCGGGCGCAACATCATATAACAAAGGTTCATTGGAATTTGATAATGGTAGTCGTATTATTGCGCAAGCCACTACTGATAACACAGGTCGTGGTATGTCTATATCGTTAGCATACTTAGACGAGTTTGCATTTGTACGACCAAACATCGCAAGAGATTTCTGGACAGCATTGTCTCCTACATTAGCAACTGGTGGTAAATGTATAATAACATCAACACCAAACCAAGACGATGATCAATTTGCACAGATTTGGAGAGATTCACAAAAGAAAACAGATGAGTATGGAAACGAAACTGATTTGGGTATTAATAGTTTTGCTTCTTATGATGCAATATGGGATAGACATCCTGATAGAGATGACGAATGGGCAAGAGTAGAACAAGGCAAGATTGGTGAAGAGAAATTCAGACGTGAACATAAAAATGAATTCATTGCATTTGATGAGACATTGGTGAGTAGTTTGAAATTAGCCATGATGGAAGCAAAAGACGCATGGGCAATGCAAGGACAAGTACGTTGGTACAGGCCGTTGAAAACAGGTAATTTATATCTTATTGCATTAGATCCTAGTTTGGGAACTGGCGGAGATAACGCAGCGATACAAGTGTATGAATTGCCTGGCATGAACCAAGTCGCTGAATGGCAACATAATAGAACGACTATACAACAGCAAGTAAGAATATTACAAAAGATAGCAATCTATATAGATGATGAGACAAAGCAACAATCAGAAATATATTATAGTCTAGAAAACAATTCAATGGGCGAAGCAGGATTGGTTTGCGTTGAAGAGATAGGTGAAGAATACTTCCCAGGAACATTCTTGAGTGAACGTAAGAAGCATGGTAATACAAAAGCATATCGTAAGGGATTCACTACTACGCATAAATCAAAGATAGCAGCATGTGCTAAATTAAAGCATTGGGTAGAGACTGATAAGTTAGAAATAGCAAGTAAGAATCTACTACGTGAACTGAAAGTATTCATTTCTCGTGGCAATAGTTATGGTGCAAAAGAAGGTGAGAATGATGATTTAGTCATGGCGCTCGTATTAATCATAAGAATGGCACAAGAAGTAACAAATTATGAAGATACTGCATATGATTATTTGATGGAAGAAGGGTTAGACAATGACTACGATGACCCAATGCCATTGTCATTTTTATAGACGAAAAAGATAAATACATATATAATTAAAAGGAATCACCCCGATGAATGATATTTCAACAGAATTGTTTAACATACTAAAAGGCGCAGGCTACAAGATGCGTTTATACACTATTGATGGTGTAGAGACATTGAATGTAGAAGAAGCAACGCGACTATACGCTGTTGATCAAAATTTGATTGTAACCATCAAACAAGAAGATAACAAATTTGAAGTGATCGTTAAGATCGGGGAAAGTTACGACATACAGAGAAATAAAGATATTTTAGATGCAATCAAAGCAATTGCACATGGAAAATTAGGTGAATTCACAATGAGAAAATTTGACAAACAAATCCAACCAAAAACAGATGCACAAGTGACAGAAGGTTTCACAAAGGCAGGCGGTTCAACCAAAACAAGTTATATTAAATTACCAGAAGCAACGCTTATCATAAAGCACAACAAAAGTGTTAATGAAGAAATGCGTGGTTCTCGTAGTAGAAATATTCATAGTTTGTTTATTGAAAATGCATCTGGTGAAAAGTTTGCATTCCCACATAAGTACATGGCAGGCGCGAGAGCAATGACCATGCATGTCAATGAACAGGGAAATCCTTACGATGTTAAGGGACAAGCAATTTTGGCTATGTGTGAAGAGATTTCAGATTTAAACAAATTCACAAAATACACAAAGCAGCAAAAATTAGTTAATGAAGACAATCAAGAAATCGTAGAGACTATTAAATCAAAGATTGCTCAACTAAAAGAGTCAGTTAAGCGTTTGTCTACCAAGCGTGGTTATGATAATTTTAAAGTTGAAGTAAATGAAGATTTAATTGAAGAAACCCTTGACATCTCTGAACAATTCAAGTATAATGCATTATCTACTGAGAGTATGCAACAAGTACTCGCTACAGTAAATCGTGTAGTATCTGAAACTAAATTGAAAGAGGCGAAAACCGTGAGCGCAATTGAAAACTTAGAAAAATTGATCAACATTGTTAAATCTGGTATTAAGATTCCCGTTGATTCAACTGACCCAGAGCATCCTGAAAATACAATGACTGATTTCTCAGGTGAAGGTGGTGATGTTTCTGCACTAGGACACAAGGCATCATATATTGGTATGAAGGCTATTCAAGTAAAGCAATTTGAATTGTCTAACTTACTTGATATGTTGAGCGTTGATGTTCATAAAATGAATAAGGTATTTCTTACTGCGCTTGATCAATTACTTGATAAGGTAACAGAAGAAGTAGCAAAAACCGAAGATACAAGTGCCTCATCAATGGATGGTGAAGCAGTTACTAATTTACGTAAGATGGTGGGATAATATGTTTAAGAATTGGATAAAAAGACGTTTTACGGAGCGTACATCATTAGATGGAGCAGTATTGATTGGGACTGGTTTAGCAATTTTATTGCTGGGTTCATTAGCAACTTATGCAGCATACATTGCCATTGTTTATGGCGTATGGTCTATAATTAAAGAAGAATAAATTTAAATGAAGCAGCGCCAGTTGAGAGCCTGCATTAACAACGTAATATCTTCACTAAATATTAAATCAAATTAAAACGAAAAAGTGCTTGACAGTAGGCATTAAAAGAAGTATACTGTATAGGCTAAGTAAGAAAACAAAGGCAAACTTGTATTAGTGGAATAATCCATTTAATACCTAAAACAAAACTAAGGCATTAGGAGAATTAAATAATGGCATCTTTAGCAGAAATCCGAGCAAAATTGCTTGAACAAGAAACTCGTTCATCTGGAACGAAATCAAATACCAAATCAGACAATACTGTCTTCCCTCACTGGAGTATTCCAGACAACACATCAGCATCACTACGATTTTTACCTGACGGCGATACAAACAACCCATTCTTTTGGTTGAAGCGCGAAATGATTCGTTTAGAATTCGCAGGCGTAAAAGGTGGTGACGAATCAAGACCTGTTACCATTCAAGTACCTTGTATTGAAATGTATGATGATGAAACTACCACATGTCCTATTCACGCAGAACTGCGTCAATGGTTCAAAGATCCTTCATTAGAAGACGTTGCTCGTAAATATTGGAAGAAAAAGTCTTACTTATTTCAAGGCTTTGTCACTGAAAGTGATCTAGTAGAAGAAGCACCTACTAACCCAATTCGTCGTTTCATGATCTCACCTCAAATCTTTAAGGTAATCAGTGCAGCGTTAATGGACGTTGATTTCACTTCTTTACCTACCGATTATAACGAAGGTACAGATTTCAGAGTTGTCAAAGGTCAAAATGGCAAGTGGGCAGACTATAGTACTTCTAACTGGGCTCGTCGTGAGCGTAGTTTAAATCAAGATGAACTAGATGCAGTCGAAGCAAATGGATTGTTTAATCTATCTGACTTTCTACCTAAGAAGCCTGATCAAGCGCATTTAGATGCAATGGTCGAGATGTTTGAAGCATCTGTCGATGGTCAGTTATACGATAATGAGAAGTGGGGTAATTACTACCGCCCATGGGGTGTTGATGCACCATCAAAACCAATGGCATCAGTAGTTCAATCAGCGCCTGTTGTTGAAAAGGAGATCACGTCAGATGATATCCCTTTTAAAGCAGATCCTGTTCCCGTAGCAGCAGCGCCTGTCGCAGCAGCACCAACAGGATCAGAAGACGCAAAACCGACTGCTCAAGATATTCTTGCAGCAATTCGCAATCGTAAAGCAGAAGCATAAGTAACCAATAGGGAGCAAGTTCTTTGCTCCCATTTTCAAGGAGAATAATATGGCACGACCATTTGATGTGTCTAAGTTCCGTCGTAGTATTACTAAGGCGGTTCCTGGTCTAAGCACTGGATTTCACGATCCCGATACTTGGATTTCAACAGGTAATTTTACATTAAACAAACTTATTAGCGGAGACTTTGAAAAAGGTATTCCACTAGGTAAAGTAACAGTATTAGCAGGCGAATCAGGAGCAGGGAAATCATATATTGCTTCTGGGAACATTATTCGTCATGCACAAGAGCAAGATATTTATGTTGTTCTAATTGACTCAGAAAATGCACTAGACGAAGCATGGTTACATGCACTAGGTGTAGATACGAGTGAAGATAAATTGATGAAGTTGAACGTAGCAATGATTGACGATGTTGCAAAAATCATGTCTGACTTGATGAAAGATTACAAGACTGAGCATGGCGATAAAGAGCCAGCAGATCGTCCTAAAATCTTATTCGTTGTAGACAGTCTAGGTATGTTATTAACACCTACAGATGTTAAGCAGTTTGAAGCAGGAGATATGAAAGGTGACTTAGGTCGTAAACCTAAAGCACTAACATCACTTGTTCGTAACACTGTGAATATGCTAGGTGAATACAACGTAGGTTTACTCGCTACGAATCACACCTATGCATCACAAGATATGTTTGATCCCGATGATAAAATATCTGGTGGTCAAGGATTTATCTACGCAAGTTCAATTGTAATCGCAATGCGTAAATTGAAGTTAAAAGTTGATGAAGATGGTAACAAAACGACTACTGTAAATGGTATTCGTGCAGCGTGTAAGATCATGAAGACACGTTATGCTAAACCATTTGAAAGTGTACAAGTAGAAATCCCATATGATACTGGTATGAGTCCCTATAGTGGATTGACTGAATTCTTTGAAGCGAAAGGTGCACTTAAAAAGTCTGGTAACAGTCTTGAGTATATTAGTCCCGTAACTGGTGAAATCATTAAGAAATTCCGTAAAGCATGGTCTAAGAATACTGATGATTGTCTAGATATCATGATGCGCGAGTGGGAACAACAGCCCGAAGCAATCCTAGATTCTGCTGGTGATGAATCAGTGATTGAGGAGATGGTAAATGAGTCTTAGTGATAATGATTTAGAATTTGTCATTGCTATATATGATGCTTCTAGGGCTAGTATTGTAGAAAAAGAACGTAGTAATTTTGCGGAACATTTCCTACAAGTATTAGATCAGTATGGATTTGACATTGCTGGCAATGCAGAACAGATCAGTGAGCATGATAAATATCTTCAAACTAGTGTTGATGAATATATTGAACACGAAGAAGAAGACGACACAGACGAAGAAGAGTGGGATTAAATGAGTAAATGGTATCGTAAAGTCACTGGAAACATGGCAGAGATAGTTAATGCTATTTCACACTATGAAATACAAGTTTCAGAGGCTAAGTTCGAATGTAGTATGAAAGGTAGTTTGGAAAAGCATAGTCGTGACATTCCGGGCATCGTTGAACATCGTTTCAACCAATTACAAGAGACAGAAGCGATACTTGAATATCTAAATACCGAAATGCGCAAATTGCGCAGTCAGAAGTTTAGACACTTTACTGAGCATTATCAACGCGCACTAACCTCGGCAGATGCAAAAGCATTTGTTGATGGTGAATCTGATGTAGTCGATTTACAATATCTTATTGTTGAATTTTCAATGGTTAGAAATAAGTTTATGGGAGTTATCAAGGCACTTGAAGTAAAGCAATGGCAACTTACTAACGTAATTAAGTTACGATGTGCAGGATTAGAAGACGCAACACTTTAATAATAATAAAATAAAAACCCGCCTAGTGCGGGTTTTTTGCGTATAGGATATAATATATGTGTTTAAATTAAAATACTAAAATCATAAATACCACTAGTTAACTAAAGGAGAAGCTCACTCATGGCTCAAAAACGTTTTAATATGGAAGGTGGTTTTTTAACCAATGGCGATTCACAGGTAGAAGGCAACTTATCTGTTACTGGATCACCTACGCTTACTGACCACGTAACCACCAAGGTATACGTAGACACAGCAATAGCAGTTGTCACAGCAAATCAAGAAGGATTATCAGGTAATGGTGATCTATTAATGTCTGGTCATATCATCCCTACAATAGATTCTGATGGAACAACAGGCTACGATCTAGGATCACCAGCAATGAAATGGAGAGATTTGTATCTTTCTGAAGGTTCATTGTATATAGACGGTCAAAAAGTCATCGAAGCAACTGGCGGAACCATCGTTGTTCAAGCAGACCCAAACCAATCACTAACAACAAAAGTATCTGGTACAGGTGTTTTAACACTTGATTCTGATACGACAGTAAACATGTCAGCAACTTTGCAAATGGCAACAGGTATGAAAATTACTGACCAAGGTGGTAATGCAGTTGTATTTGGCGACAAAATTGATTTAGACAACAATCAAATTATTAATGTAGCATCGCCTACAGCAGCGGGTCATGTAACTACAAAAGGTTACGTAGATCAAGAAATATCAAACATTATCAACGGCGCTCCGGGTGTACTAGATACGTTGAATGAATTAGCAAATGCACTTGGTGATGACGCTAATTTTGCAGGCACAGTAACAAACGAATTAGCATTAAAGGCGTCAAT
>TARA_R110002153_G_scaffold14440_4_pt1 | contig 10516 bp, 12 predicted proteins | sample TARA_R110002153 | Tara Oceans TARA_R110002153 (sample SAMEA4398193) | marine metagenome | biome: Polar Biome; feature: [SRF] surface water layer (ENVO:00010504); material: water (ENVO:00002006), including particulate matter (ENVO:01000060) such as... | depth 5 m
ATAGGGGTCTAGTGCGCCGGAAGGTTGAAATAGCAGTTGCTGCGGTTGTTGTTTTTGATTGTAGCCCATTTTTTATCCCCTAAAATTTGTAACCGCTGAAGCTCATATTGCCCATGTTTAATGGCTGGCTGGCACTTACGCCACCAACACCCGCAGCCAGTGATGCACCACCTGTCATATATGCAGCGCCAGCTTGCAAGGCGCTCCCTAGTAGTTGTCCACCGACCCCTGCGCCTTTGTTAACACTCTTCGTACCGTAATCACCACCAATGGCTGATTGATAACGCGCTAAATTATCCCACGGGGCCTGCTGCTCAAAGTTAAATTTATTCATATTTGCGTCGATACCTTCTTGCTCCATCCCTCGACCATAAGCGCCGGATGCTAGTAGATTCTGATACGCTTGTGCGCCTTGGTCGTACCCTGCACCGACCTGTCCTAAGCCATACTGACCTAGCCCTGCCTGAGCATTGGCAGCGTTCATTCCCATTTGCTGGCCGTATTGCGTACCTCTCGCGCCCATCTCTGCACCGGTCATAGCATTGCCTTGCCTGAACTGCTCACCAGCCGCGTAGTTATTCGCCTGGCTAATCCCTTGGTTGTAAGCATTCGACCGAAGATTTGTTGCCATGTCGGAGCCTTGCTCCATCGCACCCCGCATTGCTATACCTTCCGCGACCCCTCTGCGACCCGATGAAACGTTGCCAGTACTGACGGAATTTGAGCCAATCATCGGCATGATATTTTCATTGAGATTGCGGTTAATCCCCTGCTGACCCTGTTGTATTTGTTGATTCAATATCGGATTATTATTCACCGAATCCGCCATGATCTGGTTGTAATCCTGGGAGCTATAGGGATTGGTCGTTTGAAAGTTCTTTTGGAATTCTGCCGACGCATACGGGTTAAAATAATTGTTCATCGCATCAGAATAATAATTCTGCGACTGTGGAAGTCCCTGTGCTAATTGTGAGCCATACCCGCCCATCATCGCAGACGCATCGAGACCGCCCTGTGCGAGTCCTTGAGCACCGCCTAACGCTTGATTGATGCTAGGATTAGAACTGGCGACCTGTTGGCCGTCGTAATACTCCATCGGACCGTCTTCGTAAAGTTCGCCCGCGCCTCTAAATAGTGCTTTAACATGAGGTTTCCGTTCTTTTGAAAACATCGGAGTTGAGGTTGATTTACTGCTACTAAATAGTCCCATATTTCACCTTTAATTCTTCTAATATCATTTGTTTAGTTTCGCGATGCTGTTTCCGCTACGGCCCAAAGTCTGTACCTGTTGCATCTGAAAGCGATTGTCCTGTGCCGCTAATGTTTCTAAAAATATTACTGTGAATAGCATAGTCATAAAAATACCGAAAGTAGTATCCGTTGTAACATTCATCAATCACATTTCCGATAACAGATACGCCCGTCATCAAAGTGTTATCTGCCACCTGTCCTTCGATATATATCGCTGTTGGAGGAATGGTGAGTCCTGTCGTGTAATTTGGGTCAATGCCGCGCACTTGGTTGTTAGAGATTGTTAGGTTTTGGAACCGAGCTCCATTTTGTGAGCGAGCGTGAATACCTGCAATAAAAGCCCCTGCGTTCCCCCCATCCCATTTCATCTGGTTAATAGAGTTGCCGGTAATGTTTATATTAGCTCCGTTGACAACGTATATTCCTGCGTTGCCGTTGCTGGGATTGCCCTCGATCTGGTTGTTGTGAATGTTAATGTCTGTGCAGTCATCGTTGCCTTCTGGAAAAACTTCAACACCGTACTTGTTGCAATCTTTCATTCGATTGCTAGAAACAACAATATTATCTCCGCCTGCTATACGAACACCACCATCGTAATTTCGACCAATAAAATTACCGACTACTGTTACGTCAGAACATTTACCTAAGCCGACAGCACGAAGTCCAATATTTTGAAAAATATTGTCGTTGCATACCCCGCCATTTATCCTATCCATGTGAACACCGAGAGCATCAACACCCCACTCACCTGTGTCATGGACATGGTTATCAGTGAAAGTAAAATATGTCTGAGGTTCATCAATATGCTTACCGAGCAGGTAACATGTTTCTGCAACACCACCCACCAACTCAACATCCTGAACCCGTATAAAGCTGCACTCCCCTATCCGAATATTTGATATGTCATGCGTTCCACCAGAAGGCTGGACGAGCACATCACAATCAATTTTTAATCGCCGAACTGCTATGTTCCGCCTCCCTGCCGTTTTAACAGTTCCTTTAGCGGTAGACATAGTTCCCGACCAAACGACATAAGCTACAGGGTATGGAGCTGAAGCCGACCCTGCCTGTGGAGCTAACTTTATTTCTGAAGCAGATCCGTCGCCCAGTAAAGTAATGTTGTCTTTAAGCTCTATGCAGAGCATATCTTCGCCAGCTAGGGCGTTACCTGCAACACCGTCCACACCTACCAAGTAGACACCTGGTGGGAAGTAAGCTACGCCACCGACCGTTCCGAGCGAGTCGACCGCAGCCTGTATAGCTGCGAGATCACCAGTAACTCCATCACCTTTTGCGCCAAACTGCCGGACGTTAGCAGCCCCTTCAACCTGAAGCAAAGCTACAACCCCATTCGCTAGGGCGTGATCACCATAACCGTCAACCGTTTGTGAGGCAGCCACTAAGTAGCTTGCTTCACCGCCATCACCAGCTACGTAGTAACCTTTGGTGCTGATGATCTGACCAGCATTTAGCCTAGATAATTTCATTTGTGCTACTGTGTTAAAAATCATTTAGCTACCCATCCTGTGTTACCTGTGCCAGATTCTTTAACGTATAAAGTTGTTCCAGCTCCGCCTGTAACGTTGGTGTACATACTTCCAATCTCCGCCGTCAATGTAGCCTCTGGAGAACCTGATCCAGTAAGGTATTTCACATAACCTTGAGTACCCGCCAAGCCGTTAGCCAGCCTTATCTCCCCTGACCCGCCAGCAAAACCGGGTTTCTGTATCATAACCCCAGCAGCGTGCGTAACTAGAACAGGATCATTGCTATTTGTAGTGCCACCGCTTATTGGGTGAAACAACCAAGTCCCTGCGGATACGGAAGCCGACAAGTATGGAGCATCTGGCCTGTAGAGATCTGTATTCGTGTTATCTTTATTAATGTAGAGTATGGGGCTGCCGTAAGAAGACATAATGGAGTTACCACCCCATAAGTCCTCAATAGCTAAGTACGCATTTGAGCTTCCTGCGTCAGTCAAAGCTAGACCACCGCCACCGCCTGAAGCACTGACGATTGGGTTTGCTGGGTCTGAGCTGTCAACTGTTACATTAGCGCCTGCAACGATACTATCTACTTGTCCACCGGGTTCCACCCCTGAACCTTCAGAAGCGTTACGCAGTAAAGTAATAGTGGTATTTGCCGGGTAAGACTGTGACAACGTAATAGTCGTATTACTTACGACGTTGTAATCAGATGCTTGCAATCTTCCCGAATCTACGTCGGACCCATTAATGTAAAATCCAGCATATTCTGTCGAGTAAGTACTAAAGACAACCGTCATCTGACCGTCAGTGAGTGAAACCACCTCCGATACCGGAACACAGCCACTACCACCCCCCCCTGGCCCTGAACCTTCAGAAGCGTTACGCAGTAAAGTAATAGTAGTATTTGCCGGGTAAGATATTGCCAGCTCAATAGTCGTATCGCTGACGATCGTGTAATCAGATGCTTGCAATCTTCCTGAATCTACGTCAATGCCACTCAGATAGAATCCAGAATATTGTGTAGAGTAAGTCGTAAAGACAACTGTCGTCTGACCGTCAGTGAGTGAAACCACTTCTGATACCGGAACAATATCGCTATTCCCTCCTTGCCCTGATATTAAAACCCACGAACCAGCCAAATATTGATATAAACCAAACCCTGAACCTGGATTCCATAGCGCTCCATCCGCTATTTGGAACTCACCTTCAGCCGGTCTTTCGGGCTCTGCATACAACGTCGTTATAGGATTATTAAGCGTATCCATACTTGCAGAAATTCGATTTAATTCCCTGAATATGTACCGCTCTAATTCTGGAATATTTCCGCGAGGCGTCGCTTGAGACGGTTTGTAGGTATTCATCGCTGACCATCCACCAGCACATTAAAGTCCATGCCTGACAGTTGAAAGTTACCTGCGTCTTCGCCTTCAAAGCGCCATGCTGGGTATCTGCCGGACGTTCTCACATCAACTTTGTAGTCGTTTTCGATGCTGTATGATACTGGCGCATCCCACCTGACAGAACCTTCAGGGGTGTCCGACCAACCTACCGTAATATCAACTAAACCACTGCCTTTTATTTGAGGTAGGATTTGATCGATGTACTTAATGTTATTGGTTGATGTACCCAGTGTTTTGTCGAAATCAAGGCCAGTGCGTTCTAAATTAAACCGAACGCCTGATCCGTAAATCGTATCGAAGTCGTCAATCGAATTCGTGGCACTACTTATCAAATACGTTTGTGAAGCAAGGCTTAAATCTTGAAGCTGCGCCCATGTCTCGGTTAATTGATCCCAAGTTACACCACTGGCTGACCAATCCGCCCATGTGGTTGGAGTTGGCTGGGTGTAGGCAAACTGCACCCGTCGCACTCCAGGTAGGTCAATAAAGCTCCATGTGTCGTAGCGATAACACCAGATAAGAGCCTTGGTCGCTTTACCTGAGCCTGATCCGTCCGCCTCAAAATAAATAATACACTCTTTGCTTGATGCCAAATGCTCACACTTTATTGATGTGGTATTGGTAGTGGATTGAAAAAGGAAATCCCTCACACGCTGATCAGCAATGTGCCTAACTGAATGCCCGTCGTGCGTGTAGATACTCGTACCACTGACGCAAAAATGGAAGTTATCGAAGGCACAAACCGCGTTGACATTGATCAGCCCGTTGTCGCTGAACTTGCGAAAGCTCATGACAAAATTGCCACCAATAAACGACATTTCAAACGCAGCGGTTTGGGTGTAAATAATAAAAGAATCACCCAGGGTTAGACCGTCGATGATCTCGCCCTCTTCTTCGGTCAATTGATTCGATCCCGCCAGGTTAGTAGGCAATACCTCCCAGCTCGCGGGAATTTCACCCGTTGAACTCTCCGTAGACCATCGAACATAGGTCGGCAAATCCGTTCCAAAATCATTAATATTTAGCGCAATCAAGAAGTTTTTGTAGGCCCGAATGACTTTACACGTAGTATTGGCAGGCCAGCTAGGTAAATCTTTAAACAACAGGTCCGCGCCTTCTTTAATCTGCGGATCACTGCCACCATTATTATAGATAGGACTGTCGCCCCACACTGTGCTTTGCCATTCACTTGCAGAATACCCACCGGCTTTTGACACGTTTTGAGAAACGCCGCTCAAATCAATTTCATAGATAGCTGTTTCTGTCGCATAGGTGTAAGTCGGAACACCGTCTTTTAAAAAAATCTCACCCCACAACGGGTCGGCATTAATGGAAAACCGTTCAACTGGTGACGACGACTTTTGCGCCGTACCGTTAAAAAATCGGACATTATTGACAATATTGAATGCGTTATCTTGTAGGTCGTAATTGGGTTTGTCAGATATTAATCCAATCAACCCTAAATCTCTTATACTGACAAATGCCATGATTGCCTCTATTTGATTGAAACTACTTTGGTCCCCGTCTTAAACGCGGTAGGCGTGGACTGACCCGCAAAATTCCACGCCCATATAGTGTAGTTAAACTGGCTTTGATACTGACCTGAAGGGCTAGCCGCACTGAGCCTTGTAAGAGGCGATTGTAAGTCTTCGATTTCGATGGACTCAAAAGGGTCTGTACCTACAAGATTGCCGTTTAGAGCAAATGATATAATTTGGCTATTATTTCCTAGATAATTTAAATCATAAGATTGTACGATTCTAATTAAAGTCCCATTCAGCGTATTTGGCGTCAGACTTCCCGCTGAATATACTGTGCTGTAACCCCAATAGTTAGTGTTAAAATTGGCGACGCCAAGGTCATGAACCGAGGCATTAACCCACACCAACACACCGTCAATATAGGCTTCGGCCATCTCCACTCCATCTACTATGATATTTGAGCAGGCTGTGCCGTTCACGTTAATATCAGCCATTATGAGGTCGCTATATTGAGAGTGTCACCGCCCGTAACCCAGATTTTTACAGTGCCGCCTGTTGTCTGCGTACCGTAGGTGTCTCGTCGAATGGCCTGGTCATCTGCTGTCGGTGACGCCACATCAAACGCTTGGGTGTTTAGCCCTGCTAGATCGGCTTTTAAGGCCATATTAGCCTTCACATAGGCCGTTGTAGCCAAACTAGTGTCATTGTCACTGGTGATGGGCGTCGGCCCTGTGGGGTTGCCTGTAAAGGCTGGAGACGCCAGTGGCGCTAATAACGCAGTGTCGATAGCCGTTGCCAGTGCAGAGCCATTTAACGTTGCGCTGCCCGTAAATGCTGGAGACGCAAGCGGTGCTTTAGATAATATATTAGTTGGCAGTGCATTGATCTCAGTGTGAGTTAATGTGACCGCACCCGCTATGGCAGGAAATGACTGTTGTATGTCGGCTTTTAATGCGCGAAGCTGATCATCACCCTGCCCTGCTGGACTGTTGAATGCAGGGTCATTAGTGTTAATGTCGGTAATGTACGTCATCTTCTCACCTCAGTATATTGCGTTCTTTGTGCCATCGACGCACCGGAGAATTCAGCCCGTCGTGCATCTGTGTTGGCGCTTCTAATACTCGATTCAAATTCACGCGACCAAGTTAGTCGAGCGTCGTTTTTAATGTACAACTCGGCCATCGCTAAACCGCCCCATAAGTAGATTTCAGGCAGTGCAGTAAGAATGGGGTTGGTGTCTGCATCATTAACTAACGTTCCGCTATAGTCCGCATAATAGATAATATCAAAGGCATCTGAGGTGTCATTCAAGGGGTACTGATACCAATCTTTATCCCGTAGGGAAAAGACCTGGGTTTTACCAGTGTAGTTTTTTAATCGATTATAAAATTGACTAGAAATCGGCGTCTTGCCCTCTCCGTTAATCGTTACTTCTTTGAGCTCACGAAAATCATTAGGCAGAGCAATTGCACCATCGACAGGTGTCAGGCTGGCCTTCTTTAAATTATCCCGACAGCGCAAAGCAATTGAACTGCCGGTCGAGGCGACAAAACCTCGGTACATTTTGTGCTCGGCTTGTTTAATAAATTGAGGAATGGTGTCGGTTAAATCTTTGCGATTAATCCAACTGGCTATATCCGCTTTTAATTCTGCATACGTCGACATAAAAAACCTATGAAAGTATGTGAGCAGCTCGCTCGTTGACGCGAAACTTGGCGTAGTCTCTATCTTTGATCATCTTCTTCATGAATTCAGGGTTTCTGTACATCTCTGCAACCGGAACCCCAATACGTCGGGCATAATTCCTTATTGCGACCGGACTAAACGCCGCCAGTGCTTGAATCTCACCCTGCTTTTGTTCATTGTTAATATGTCGGCGTGTCTCACACATTTTTAAATTGCGGTCAACATCTTCGGTGTAACCACTATAGAGTTTGCCGTTCTCAACTTTGAAATTAATTCTATTCCGCAAGTTGGCGCGTTTGACTTTACGCACCCACTCAATAGCTTTTGCTCTGTCGTTTTGATCACCATCTAATAGCATAAAAAATCAGGGGCCATTGCTGACCCCTCCTCACTTATGTGTGTATATGATCGATCAAACCACTAGCGAATGTATTGAGGCTGGCAATAGTACACTCAACCTGCAAACCCCGCTTCGAGTAGAAACCGCCTTCAGATAATGGCTTTGACTCAAATGGCTGTGCGTACTTCATTGCAACCATTTCTGGGTCCATTAAGATGGCCGAATTTGAATCGATGAAATCATCAACAACCATAGTTATAGTTCCCCAAGGTGTTTGGTAAACTTCTACCGCATTCACCAATGTGGTATCCATAGCTTGATCACGACGACGACCAGCTTGCTCACCAGCCACACTCGAAACAAACTGCGCGACATCAAGAGCTGCTGCCACTGGAATTACCATGACCAAGTCCTTGCCGCCACCCTTGGTACGGATCTTCTGGTGATTATCCAACACTGACGCTTCGGTTAACGTACCACCAGCACCATTGTCTGTCGTAACGGACGCATCCAGTTGGTCTTGCAGACATTTCATCTGTCGTGCGACAGCGTTTGAACCGGCAGCACCAGCTTGTCGGCCTGAACCTACCGCTGCAAACTCACAATCAGTCCGCAATTCCACTGTCTTCATAGCGATCTCTTCAGCCATTTGGCTAGAGATACCGGCATTTTCGGCAGCTTCCTGAGAGCTAGAAACTTGTGCAGTCTCTTGCAAGATTTGCTGGTAGTTGGATAAACGGGTTGGCGTGTGTCCAGTGGCCGCAGGGTTATCTGCACCTTCAATCTGGGCATTAGCTCCTGCCGCACGTTTCTCGATTTGCAACCACTCAGTCAATTTCTGATTGGCGGTTTGCTGTTGTGATAGAGTCATCACGGGGGTTTCTTCGGGCGAAATATCGCGCCACATTGTGTCTTCTAGGTCTTCCTTGAGTTGAACACCTGCTGCATCGTACTCTGTATAACTAGCCATTGTTTAAAACCTGCTTTAATCATAAGTTTCGGCCTTTCGGCCCCGCTTGTGATTGCTGCATCAACATTCTAGCTGCGTCTTTGGGTGATCGGGTTTTCATAAATTGATCGTGAGCATCCGTCATATTTCTGGTTGCGACGGTGTTAACTCGTTGACCATTTCTACGCTTTTCCTTGACGGGTTTCCCCGTTTTCTTCCTTGCGACTGTTTCAAATTCGGCTAACTGTTTGGCTTGGGCGTCAACTTTGTCCAACAGCACCATGAATCGGTGATCTGTCAACGTGTTAAACTCACCCGCCTTGTAACCTGCCTTGTCTGCGACTCGCCGCAATTCTGGATAGCGTTTACTCCATCCTTCCTCACCTTCAAACCTGTCCTTGAGGATTGCCAAGCTATGTGTTGCTCTTCGCTGATCTTCCTCGGCTTGATCACTCTCTGCTTTATGAAGAAATTGATCGAACTGACCCTGCAACTGCTGTTGATTAGCAATCATTGCGCCTTGTTCGGTTTTAGCTCTCTGGTATTCCGCAGGATTCTCTTGTTGTAGCATCACCCAATTAATATTGGCGAACTTCTGCTGAGCCTGCTGGTTAATACCTAGCATAAAACTAAGTCCGGCGGCATAGTCGTCACGTTGTTTACCAAGCTCACCACGATCAGCGTCTAGCTGTTCCTGGGCTTCAACACGAAGACGATGCTTTTCTTCACCAAAGTTGCGGGTCGCTTCCAAGCCGTTTAACACTTCTTGACCAGAGACTTCCTGACCGTCGATCATGTAAACGCCGTCTGCGATTATCGATGATTCTAATTCTGATTCTTCTGTGGCTTCAGTTTCTTCCTCTAGGGCATCAACCACATCGTCGTCAATTTCTTCTTCATCGTGCGCTTCTAGCGAGGTAGGTTCTTCAGATTCCGTTTCAACAACATCCTCTTCAGACAACTCCTCTTGCGGAGCCAAAGACCGTTCTTCCATATCGGCAGGCTTTGAAGACTCTACTAGTCGTTTTGCCCAATCGCTTGGGCTATGGATCGGTGCGGACTCAGATTGAGTTTGTTCCACGTTGTTATCCATCATAGATTTCCTCTATTGTTAGTGTATTTTACCATAAATTTTAACTATTGACATGTTTTGAGTTGACATCTGCTAAAGCTACCGTTTTCCGCTGATTATCCAGCTTTAACAGTAACTCCTTTAACACTTGAGTCTTCAGATAACTTGTCTCACGGAGTATTGATTCGTGCGGTTGAGAATTGATAATGTCACGCTGATACGAGTCTAAAAGGTCCGTATACGCGGTCATAAAGCCCCTATGTTGTAGTAGGCTTTCCGTCTGCTCCCGCACCTCCCGATAATCGTTTAGCTTTCTTCCTGGGTTGACGCCTCTCGCTTGCGCCCCGATCATCCACTGGCACATCTCCGCCAGTTTCGCGTTCTCCGCTAACAAGTCGTGGTTGTCTTTTGACTTTTTCATATAGTTGCCGCCTGGTGTTCAGCAGTGACTGTCGTGCTGCGTCCACGCCCTTCTTTTTCCTTTTTAGGTAACTGTCTATCTGATTCATGCTTATCTCCGAATATTGAATCGTAATTGACTGAAAACTTCGTCGTGTCGCCGCTTCGTTGCCGACTTCCTTTACTCATAGATTTTCCTTAGTTGAAAATGTTTACGGTAAAATGGCTAAAGCACCATTCGCTGAATCTTTCAATCGCCCCCAAGTGCTTCGATCTGCACCCATTCGCCGCAGATATTCCGTGAAACCTTCAATGGGGGATTCGCTGGTCATTAATCCGTAGGCGCTTAATAACGGGTTAGATAAGCCGCCCACAGTCATTGCTACGTTGGGATCAATATTTTGAGACGGTGTGGTGATTTGATTTAACTGTTGGGCAAACTGATCAAGCT
>TARA_R110002153_G_scaffold73839_14_pt1 | contig 10505 bp, 8 predicted proteins | sample TARA_R110002153 | Tara Oceans TARA_R110002153 (sample SAMEA4398193) | marine metagenome | biome: Polar Biome; feature: [SRF] surface water layer (ENVO:00010504); material: water (ENVO:00002006), including particulate matter (ENVO:01000060) such as... | depth 5 m
TGGGTTGCTAACGCAAACCCCGCGCCTAGGGTTTCCAAAGAAGATATGGCATCTAAACGTTTGGCCGCATCTTTGGTGATCCTTTTAGGGTGGGGCGTTAATAAATAAGCGTAAGCTTGATGATGTGAACGACCCACGCGTCCGCGAAGTTGATGTAATTGTGCTAAACCTAAATGATCGGCTCTGTCCATGACAATAGTATTGGCCGAGGGCACATCAATGCCTGTTTCGATTATGGTGGTACACAATAGTACGTTAGAGCGTTGGTGATAAAAGTCACTCATGACTTTTTCCAGCTCACGTTCGCGCATTTGGCCATGGCCAATAGCAATACGGGCTTCCGGTACAATTTCAGCAATTTCTTCAGCGACTTTTTCGATGGTATCAACTTCATTATGTAAGAAGTAGACTTGTCCTCCACGTAAAATTTCTCGCATGATCGCTTCACGAATAATGTCATTATTACGCTGTTGAACGAAGGTTTTAATGGCTAAACGTTTAGCCGGTGGCGTAGCGATAATTGACAAGTCGCGCATGCCACTTAAGGCCATATTTAAGGTCCGCGGTATCGGCGTTGCTGTTAGCGTCAAGATATCTACATCAGCGCGCAGGGCTTTAAATTTCTCTTTCTGACGCACACCAAAACGGTGTTCTTCATCAATAATAACTAAACCTAGATCTTTGAATTTAATATCATCTTGCAATAGCTTATGGGTGCCTACTACGATATCGACCTTACCTTCTTTAATCGCTTGCACTGTTTGTTTACTGTCTTTGGCACTGACAAAACGAGATAAAACTTCAATTCTAAAAGGCCAATTAACAAATCGGTCTTTAAAGTTCTCAAAATGCTGCTGAGCGAGCAGGGTAGTTGGCACTAGAATCGCCACTTGTTTGCCTTGGTTAGCCGCTAAAAATGCCGCTCGCATGGCCACTTCGGTTTTGCCAAAGCCAACATCACCACACACCAAACGATCCATGGCGTTAGTGGAGCCCATATCTTGAATAACTGCATTGATGGCTTTTTGTTGATCGAGAGTTTCTTCAAAGGGGAAGCTATCACTAAAGGCTTGATATTCGTCCCAGGCAATTTTATACGCAAAGCCGGGTTTCGCTGCCCGTTGGGCATAAACATCGAGTAATTGAGCCGCCACATCACGCACTTTTTCGGCGGCTTTTTTCTTGGCCTTACTCCAAGTGTCATTACCTAAATGGTGTAAGGGTGCGTGTTCTAGATCACCACCACTGTAGCGACTAATTAAATGCAAGGATGCGACCGGTACATAAAGTTTGGCTTCTTTGGCGTATTGTATAGTCAGATATTCAGTTGTTATGCCGCCGGCATCGAGGGTTTGCAGCCCCAAATAACGACCCACTCCGTGATCAAGATGCACCACTGGTTGGCTAATGGCTAATTCGGCCAGATTACGAATGATGGCCGTTTCATCAGTTGCTTGGCGCTTATCGCGTAAACGACGTTGACTGATTTTATGACCAAGTAATTCAGTCTCGGTAATAAATACCACAGACTGCTTGCCTTCTTGCAAGATAAAGCTGTGTTCAATCGCACCAACGGTGATCCCCAGTGGGGCATTGTCCGTGATGAAATCGTCAAAATGTTTAAAATTACTCGGTTTAATATTGGCCTTGGCGAGAATTTCTAATAAACCTTCACGGCGCCCTGCAGATTCTGCACTAAATAATACCCGCAGCTTTTGGCTCTTCCACTTTGCCATTTGGTCTTTTAAGTTAGTCCAAGGCTCTTTGAGTTGTGGATTGAGAGAAATATCACCAATAACACTGGTATTGAAATAATGCTGACCACTTTTTTTATCTTGTTCAGCAGTGGCTTTTGCACCTAATTGCTCGATAGTGATACGCGGCCACACTTTAAAGGCTGCGAATAACTCCTCTTGGCGCATAAATAGATCAGTTGGAGGCAGCAAAGGGCGGGCTAAATTATAGCGCAACTGCTCATAACGCTTGTGTGCGTCGGCCCAATAAAATTCACTGGCAGCACTTAAATCACCCAGCATTACCACTAGGGTATCTGCGTGTAAATAATCAAACAGGGTGGCGGTTTGTTTAAAAAATAAGGGTAAGTAGTATTCAATACCACCGGGCATCGAGTTTTTACCCACTTGATAATATATCGACTCTTTACTGTTGTTGGCGTCAAATTTTTCTAAATATTGCTGCCTAAATAATAGATTAGCATCTTTATCTGTGGGGAATTCACGGGCTGGAAGCAGCCGGATTTCTGGTACTTTATCACCAGAACGCTGGGTCTCAGGATCAAAGTAACGAATGCTATCCACTTCATTATCAAATAAATCAATACGATAAGGCTGACGACTGCCCATCGGATAAAGATCAATAATACTGCCACGAATAGAAAATTCACTGTGGCTCATGACCTGATTAACATGCAAATAGCCGGCGCGTTCTAAGCCCGAGCGAAATTGATTAATATCGAGAGTTTGCCCAGTTTTTAGCAGTAGCAAATATTTGCCAATATAATCCACCGGGGCCATACGCATCATTAAGGTATTGATGGGCACAATGAAAATGCAGCGTTCATTTTGTGTCAGTCGGTACAGGGTTTCTAGCCGCTGCGAGACGATGTCTTGATGAGGCGAAAAACTGTCGTAGGGTAAGGTTTCCCAGTCAGGAAAAAGCTGCACATCAATATCTGATTGCTGTAAAAAGTAATCTAATTCTTTTTCTAACTTAATCGCCGTTGGCGTATCTGCAGTGATGAGCAGCAGTGGGCCACTGATTTGCTGAGCGGCATTAGCGATGGATAGCGCTAAACTGCTGCCTTGCAGATTGTGCCAATGAATAATATCATTTTTCTGTTTGAGTTTATTGGCCGGCAGAGGAGGGGTAAAAATACTTAAAGTCATTAATGTTGTTCGTTCTTTTGTTGCTTAAGTTTACGCAAATTTGCGGCTTGTAAATGCAGGCTAGCACGCACCAGTAAATCTTGATCTTCTTCGCGGATACAGCTGTAAATCAATGAAATATGATGGTTATCGTCGATCTCCTTGCAAGCTATCACCTCAGCAAAACAAAAAATCGCCGCTGATTCTTCAGGAATAAATATTTTTAACTCAACTTGTGAGCCCAGGTCGACCGCCTTAGGGCATTTTATTATTACCCCACCACCACCAAATTTTACACTGCTGTAATTTAGACTTGGATCATCTTCGTGTTTTAAAATCATCGACATCATTAGGTCAATTTTACGACTTTGGTGGTTTAAAAATTCAACCAATTCGCTGGCATGATCTGACAAACCACGCAAATGGCGCAGACTTTTATTATCGATTGCCGCCAGTTCACTGGCAATTTTAAAGGCGTAGGGCATATGCTGAGCTAAATTATCTGGTTCAGGTAAGACAAAACGACTCTCTAATACTCGCATATTGACGTGAAGATCATGAGTAATCATGAAAAACTCTTCAAATTGCTGATGTTTTTGCGCCAAGCTTAGATTTCGCATTTATGCTCCTATTAACAAAAGGTTAGGGACAAGCAATTGCTTTAGTCTCTTGTGGGAGTCAAAACAAGCACGTATTATTCATTAACATTGCCTCTATACCAACAGCAAACCACCAATTATGTTTTATTTTTTGATAATTCGAGTTTCAAACTGAATGTATTACCCATTATCAGCCTTTATAGGATTACGATACGCAAAAGCCGCCAAAGGTAGTCACTTTATTGCCTTTATTAATTTATTTTCAGTTATTGGCATTGCTCTTGGACTGATGGCTTTGCTTACTGTGTTAGCCGTTATGAATGGCTTTGAAGCAGAATTAAAACTGCGGAACTTAGGTATTACACCACATATTTTGGTGCATCACTCAGACAAGACATCAGTCGAACAGCGGGATTATACATTAATCCCCGAAGTAAGCGCGCAAGCAGAACAAATAGACTACGAAGGACTTGTGCAATCGCCCTCAGCTTTACAAGGTGTAATGATCCAAGGTGTGGAACCTCAGGTCATGAACCAACATTCTGTGATCGCGGATAATTTATTAGTAGGTAGTTTGAATAACTTAGTGGCAGGGCAATATGGCGTTGTCATCGGTCATGCTTTAGCGCGCAAATTGAATTTAACTATTGGTGAAAAAACCCGATTGTTTGCTGCAAAAAATAGTTTTTTTGGACCTTTTGGTCGTACGTATAATCAGCGCTTGTTCACCGTGGTGGGCATTTTTAATATGGCCTCAGCCCTCGATGATAAGGTGGTATTACTTAACATTGATGATGCTGCAAAGTTAATTCGTTCCACCACGCCAGACGTCAGTGAAACTCGCTTGTTCTTAAACGATGCCTTTAATTACCTGCCTATTGTGCAACAGCTCAATGCTGAAGGGCTCAAAACCACGGATTGGCGTACTCAACAGGGGGCATTATTCGACGCGGTTAAGATGGAAAAAAACATGATGTCATTGATGTTGTTACTGATTATTGCGGTAGCCGCCTTTAATATTGTTTCTGCCTTAGTCATGGTGGTGACTGAAAAACAAGGTGATATTGCTATCCTACTCACCCAAGGAATGACACGCGCCAAGGTAATGCAAATATTTATTTTCAACGGTTTATACAACGGTGTGAAAGGCACTCTGTGGGGTTTATTTGGTGGATTATTATTGGTTTATCAATTAAATAATATGATTGAGTTATTCAATTTACCTATTTATTTGGGGCCTAATGGGCAGGGTTTACCGATTAAACTGGAATGGCAACAGGTACTTATTTTAGTCTCTACGTCTTTTGGTTTGTGTTTTATGGCAAGTTTATACCCTGCCTATCGTGCGGTAAAAATTGAACCGGCACGAGCGTTAAAATACGAATAAACCTTAGGGCTCATTAGCCATCAGTACATTGTTGCGTCCTGAATTTTTTACCTTGTACAATGCCTGATCAGCGCGATGAACTAAGGCATCTTGGTTCTGGTCTATCTTGGCAATAATAGCCACGCCTATGCTGACGGTAATAGCATGTTTGGTAGGAAAGGCATAATTTGCCACTGCCTGGCAGATTTTGTTGGCCACACCTAAGGCTGTTTCATCGGTATTGGGTAATAGGATTAAAAACTCTTCACCACCAAAACGGGCGACCATATCTGTTTCACGAATGGACTCGGTGATCAGATTCGCCATCTTTTTTAGTACAATATCACCTGTCACATGGCCGTATTCGTCGTTTACCCGCTTAAAATGGTCAATATCTAAAATAATCACCGCAAACCGCACTGCACTGCGTTTATAAAGTAAAAACTCATGACGCAAGGCCTCTGCCATAGCGAGCCTATTGGCAATACCGGTTAAGGGATCACGACGGGCTAATTCCTTAAGTTCAATATTGGCGGTTTCTAAAGCGGCGGTGCGTTCTATTACTTTTTGTTCGAGGGTTTTGTTAATATCTGCTAGGGCATTTTCTCGCATTAACAAGGTCGTTGTCATCGTTTGTAATGATTGAGCAAGGCTACTGATTTCAGTTAATTTGTTGTTTATATTGAAATTAACCAGGATATTGCCTTGTTGAATTTGTTTAGCCGTATTGGCTAACGACTCAATCGGCAAACTGAATTTACTGGCCAATTTGTAGACCAGTACCATGCTAAATAAGGCGGCAAAGAGGCTTAGCCACAGTACATTTTTTAATAAATCCCTAGCGCTTAATAAGGCTTTGTCTGTTGGTTGACGCACCACAACCTGCCAAAATAACTCTGTGTCTTTGATAGTCTTTACCGGAATTTGACTGCTCACATATTCAATGCCATCTTGCCAAATAATGGGGCGACTTTGGCCGTTAAGATGCAATGTTTGCGGTATGTTAATTTTGCCAATACTGCTAAATGGAAACAATACTTGACCTTCGCGGTCAGTGATAAAAACGTCTACCCCTCGTTCTATGGCATTTTGTGGCATGGTGGAAGCCAGCACTTCGCTGATCCACGACCAATTAGCATGGGTTGCCACCACGCCCAATAACGTGCCGTCACTTTTAAATACTGGCGCAGAAAAATCAACAAAACGTAAGGGTTCCGTACTGTCAGCAACGGTTAGTTTGCTGGCCAATAATACGGCCTCATGTAAATCGCCGAGGTAAGTTTGTTTTAGCCCTTGGACAAACCAAGGGCGCTGACTTACATCAACTCCTTCTAAACGTCCCTTGCCGGATGCAACGACAATGCCTTGAACACTGGCAAAACCAATCCAGGCATAATGAGAGTAGGAATCTTGCATCAGATTTATCGCGTCACGCACGGGGTGCAAATTAGTCTCTGCTGACTCAAATATCTGCCGTTTGCTCAGCAAAATAATCTCACGTTGTCGTTCATTGAGTGTGGCAGCCAACATATTGGCAGTTGAGCGCGCGATATTATTTAATTCTTCACTACTGGCAGAGGTTAATTTTTGTGAGGCGACATGGTAGATGACACTGACAAAGCCAATACCTAAGGCGATCACCAATACGCCTATTAATAAGGTTAAACGGTAACGGAAATTATGGTACCACTGATGCATTGGCGTACTGATAAGTTGATAAAACGACGACAAAAAATACTTTGCACGCAAATAGGGTTTTTTTCAATAGATTAAGGATGATTACTCGGCTGGTTTATGATGATTTTACTAGATTTATTGGCATTCAGTTCTCCAAGTGATCGACTTAGGTATATAATGCCTAGCTGTTAACAAGTTTGGCTCCTTTCTATCAAGGTTTGGAGCACACATTATTAAGGTTTGTGTACATGGAAAAAACGTTTATTACCGCCCAGCAATTGCTTGAAGATTCCTTTCGTGTTGCTGCACAAGTATTTGATGATGGGTTTAGGCCCACTTTTATTATCGGTATTTGGCGCGGTGGTGCACCGATTGGTATCGCGGTTCAAGAGTATTTCGATTTTAAAAAAGTAGTCACAGACCATATTGCTGTGCGTACCTCTTCTTATTACGGCATCGACCAACAATCTAAAACCATAAAAGTGCATGGTTTACATTATTTGATTGAAAATGCCAATGCCGATGATACCTTGCTTATTGTTGATGATGTATTTGATTCAGGTCGCAGTGTTGAAGCGTTAATCAAGCAAATTAAAAAATTGTCGCGCGCCAATATGCCCCATGATGTGCGCATTGCTACACCTTATTACAAACCTAAAAACAACAAAACTGATCTAGTCCCACATTATTATGTGCATACGTCTGAAGAATGGTTAGTGTTTCCCCATGAAATCGATGGGCTGACTCCCGATGAGATACTTCATGGTAAAAAAGATTTGGTTAATGTTATGCACTTACTGAAACAGTAATCGTGGCTCATTAGAATCTATTGCTAGTCATGACAAGGGCAGGTAACTGCCCTAATTTTTGAGGTTTGTAATGAAAAACATCAAACAATATTTGTTATCCAAGCCTTTTTCCACCGAATCATTTCCTTTTGGTGAAGGAGTGAGTGTATTTAAAGTCAACAATAAGTTGTTTGCTCTATTGTCTTTAGGCAAGCCCGATCAACAGCAAGCAGATAAACCTGCTTACTGGTGGCTAAATCTAAAATGTGATCCGCAAGAGGCTGTCATGCTTCGGGATATATTCCCTGCTATTATTCCGGGATATCATATGAATAAACTACACTGGAATACGCTCATTCTTGACGACTCTATTCCTGTGGGTGAAATTGAGCGAATGATCGATAACTCGTTCAACTTAGTGGTTAGCAATTTACCTAAACAACAGCAAATCGCAATTCAGTTGCATCTTTAATCAATCTTAGCCGCGTGGCTTCAGCCATTACTTGCTTACCGAAATGTCACTGATAATTAATTTAAAAGGACTGAGATTTTTGTCAGCAATCAGAAAACCCAATTGACTGACATCAGCAAATTGCAAGCGCGGTGCATTATTTATTATCCGACCTCTGAAACTGGCGACAAAATCATTGGCGTTAAAATCAAATTGCTGCCATTTATTATTACCTTTGGTCTTAAATTCAACTTTATAAGCGATACCATCCATTCTATCAGAAGTACGTAGTCTAAATTGATACACTCTGCCGTCACCTTTGACCTTAAAAGAAATTTGTTGTTGTTCTCCCATTTCTCGCATCAGTTGGGCCCGAACGGAAGCGAAGCCGCCGTTATTGGCCAACGATAATTGCCCAGTAAAACTCATTTCATTTTGCTCAATGGTCATTTTACTGTTGGATATACCGCCCATGACTGAGTCGTTGACGATATACCATCTAAGATGAGGGACTAAACTCTCGGCCATCACGGACTTAATCGAAAGCATGGCAAGCCAGCCGCAAACTACCAACAATTTCACTTGTCACCTTCCTCTCCATCCAAACTCAAGTTTGTTAGGGGTTTTTCTGGCTTGGCGTAGGTTAAGCGCGCTAAACGTTGACTCGTATGGTAGCTGTCTAAACCCGATACACTGACTGTTTCTAGCGATTCAATATCAATGTAGCCATCCTTACGAATAGCTTGGTGATCCACCATAATATCGGTGACTTCTCCAATGACTAATTCAGTACCGTTAATCGCCAAATGAATAACTTCGCGCAGCTCAAGGGCATATTTCAGTTTGCTTTGCCGCACAAAAGGAGCGCTACAGCCGTCTATATATTCTTCTTCTAATCCTACTGCAGTGAATTCAGACTTATCATGGGCATAGCGAGCTGAAGTTTGGTGGGCTTGCTGCCAAAAGCCTGCAGATACGTGATTGATAGTGTAGCGTCTAGTTTGCTGGATGTTTTCAAAGGTGTGTCTGGGAACTGAATGTGGGCGAATGATTAAACCCACAAGCGCTGGTGAAGCTCCAATATGAAAAACAGAACTGATCATAGATAAATTAGTCACGCCTTTGTCGTTGATCGTTCCAACCAAGTTTGCGCTTTTAAAACCCGATAAACTATTGATCAGCCTGGCGCGATATTGACTTTCATAGTCTGTAATTTGCTGTTGATTTATATGCATTATTTGAGATTAACTCGTAAACGGATTAAATTTGAAAGCTTAATAAAGCTTTAAACGATCAAATTGCATTAAGAGATCGCATAATATCTTTCATAAGACGTGAGACTAACTAATCTTATAAAGTACAAGGCTTATACTGGTACTGAAGATTCATTGCTTGGGCTGAGGGTAAAACCGGATAAGTCCAGCCAAGAGATGGCGGATAACTCATCTGCAAATATTTGCCGTTCAAAATCATCACATCTATCAATGATCATTTTATCCAAAGAATATCTTTTGGTCATGGATTGACAATAAATCTGTGCTGACTTTTTGAGTCCGTTATGAGTACACCAATCCACTAATTCTTGAATAATAGGCGTTATCTCAGGTACGCCTAGTCCCCAATCATCTAAATAAACCAAATGGCCCCAAGATTGGTGGCTAAGTGGATGGGCTGTGGATTTAAAATCTTGCGCATAATTTTGAGCACACTCCTTATTCCAGCTTCCAGCAAGTCTAGCGACGATTATATTGTTGCTGATTTTCAAACTATAAGTGCCATGTGGCGGAAAGTTAAAACTCATAAACGTTGCTGTTTTAGCCCAGTATGCATTGATTATAAGTAAGCTGATAAAAAACACAATATGCTTTAGTGTAGATTATTAACCGCTATCAATCTAGAGTACGTTTATAGCGAGTCATGGCAATTAATCCTACCGCTAAAGTAAAAGCGATAATGGCTAACAGTTCATTTTGAATACTGCCCAAATCGGCACTTTTAAGCATTACACCGCGCACGATCCGCAAAAAATGAGTCAGCGGTAAGACCTCACCTAGCCACTGTGCCCATTGAGGCATACCGCGAAACGGAAACATAAAACCCGACAGTAATAGTGAAGGCAAAAAGAAAAAGAAGGTCAGTTGCATGGCTTGCATTTGTGATTTAGCTAAGGTGGAAAAGGTAAACCCCAAGGCGAGATTTGCCACAATAAACAAGGCCACTGCAGCCAGTAAAAGAGACAAAGAACCAGCAAAAGGTACGTCAAACAGATAACGGGCAGCAAGTAAAATAATACCAGTTTGTACCGCCCCAACGCCGACATAAGGCATTATTTTACCTAGCATGACTTCGAGGGGTTTAGCGGGCATGGCTAATAAATTTTCAATAGTGCCTTGTTCCACTTCCCGGGTCATGGCCATTCCAGTAATCATTACCATCGTCATGGTGATGATTACCCCAAGTAGGCCGGGTACAATATTATACTGGGTTAATCCTTGGGGGTTATAACGTCGGTGAATAACTAAATCTACAGGGGAAAGGCCGACCTTTAGTTCACTAAAACTGCCTTTTAACTCGTGTCTTAAGGCTGAGTCGATAATAGTTTGCGCGCGACTAATCGCATTAGAAGAGGCTGAAGGGTCTGAGGCATCCGCTTCAATCAACAACTGCGGTCTTTCGCCCCTAATGAGCTGGCGGGTAAAGCCACTGGGAATGGTAATAATAAACGACACATCTCCTTGC
>TARA_R110002153_G_scaffold11253_3_pt1 | contig 10479 bp, 12 predicted proteins | sample TARA_R110002153 | Tara Oceans TARA_R110002153 (sample SAMEA4398193) | marine metagenome | biome: Polar Biome; feature: [SRF] surface water layer (ENVO:00010504); material: water (ENVO:00002006), including particulate matter (ENVO:01000060) such as... | depth 5 m
TCACCTTTGGCTCCACATTGAAAAGCGGATCAAGGAGAAGGTCAGTGAGACTGCTACCTTGGCCGTAGCTGTCCTAGAGAAGCTGATGCGCGAAGCTGACTCAGAGAACGTCAGGCTCAATGCTGCAAGGGACATTTTGTCTAGGGCAGGTTACGATGCAGTCCACAAGCAGGAAACTACGGTTAAAGAAGTCAATGAGTTGTCTGACGACGAGCTAGATGCACAGATAGCCTTGCTGAGCAATGTAGTTAAAATCGGTGGATAAATCAGCTGTCCTAGAGCTTCTGCGCGAGAAAGAGCATCGACAGGTGACAACCAGGATCAAGCAGTACAAGCCCTACGACTACCAGACTAAGTTCCACATGGAGGGCAATACTGGCGCACAGCGCATCCTGATGGCGGCTAACCGGGTAGGTAAAACTTACTGTGGTGCTGTAGAAACGGCATACCATCTTACAGGTGAATATCCCGATTGGTGGCAGGGACGCATGTTCAACAAACCAGTGCGTGTCTGGGCAGCTGGTGAGTCCAACGATACCACCAGAGACATCATCCAGAAGGAACTCTTTGGCAATCCCCAAGACCCTAGCCTCAAAGGAACGGGCGCTGTACCATTAGCCAACATTGTAGAAACCACGCGCAAGCCCGGTGTTCCCAATGCATTCAGCAGTGTGTTGGTCTTGCACAAATCGGGGGGTAACTCCCAGATCAGCTTCAAGGCCTATGAGCAGGGCTTTGAGAAGTTCATGGGCGAGGCCATAGATGTTGTCTGGCTGGATGAGGAACCTAAGCAGGAAATCTTCAGTCAGTGCATCACCAGAACAGCTGATACAAATGGTATAGTCTACATGACGTTCACCCCTGAGCGTGGGATGACCAACGTGGTCAGTGCGTTCCTGAATGACCTTAAACCGGGGCAGAGCATAACCACGGCCACGTGGGACGATGTAGATCACCTTGATGAGAAGACCAAGGAACAGTTGCTGGCAGTCTATAGCCCAGCAGAACGCGACATGCGTTCCAAGGGTATCCCTGTGTTTGGCTCAGGGCTTGTCTATCCTGTTAGCGAAGAAGATGTAGTCTGTGAAGATTTTGACCTTCCAGAACATTTTCCCAGGTTGGCAGCAATTGACTTTGGTTTCGATCATCCAACAGCCGTTACTTGGGTGGCCTACGATGCAGATGACGACATAATTTATGTCTATGACGAATACAGGCGGTCAAAGGAAACACCATTGACACACGCCGCTGTGGTAAACGCCAGGACTCCTGGTATCCCCGTAGCCTTTCCGCACGATGGTCTACAGCACGATAAGGGGTCTGGGATACAGCTAGCACAGCAGTACAGGGACTTAGGTGTCTGTATGCTGGTTAGCCATTTTAGCAATCCGCCAGCAGAAGGAGACAGTGGAAGTGGTAAAGGTAACAACTCTATTGAAGCGGGGATCAGCGAGCTTCTACAACGCTTTGAAACTGGTCGTTTGCAAATCTTTGAGTCCTGTCAAGAAACTCTTGAAGAGCTTAGGCTCTATCACAGGAAAAATGGAAAAGTGGTTGCTATCAAAGACGACCTCCTAAGCTCGATGCGCTATGCAGCGCTCAGTGTAGGACGTTTTGGAGAGCAGCTTAAAAACAAATCGATGTACCGTAAATATAGTTACGATACCGAAATAAAATATTCAAACGTAGGGATTGTATAGTGGCTAGAGAACTAGACGATCAGGAAATCCTATCGCTGGTAGACAGTGAGATTAACGGTAGTTCAGACTACCTGGATTCTGAGATTAGCGCCCAGCAAGCTACTGCTATGGAGTACTTCTATGGTGAACCCTTTGGCAATGAGGAAGACGGTCGTAGCCAAGTAGTTGTCACCGATGTTCAAGACACCCTGATGTGGATGATGCCTAGCTTGATGCGTATCTTCACCGCTGGTGACAAGGTTGTAAAGTACATCCCCGAAGGACCGGAAGATGTAGAAACAGCAGAGCAAGCCACTAATTACATAAACCATGTGTTCTACAAGCAGAACGATGGATTTATGATCCTGTATAATATGTTCCTCGACGCCCTAATGCAAAAGGTCGGGGTGGTCAAGCACTACTGGGAAGATGTAGAAAAGACCACAACTGAGTCCTATGAGAACCTGACTGATCAGGAGTTTAACCTTCTTGAACAGGACGAAGAACTAGAGATTATCGAACATACAGAAACAGTAAATATCATAGACATTCCTGCTCCTATGCAGGGAGAGACTATGGAAATGGAAGAAATATCTCACGATGTTACCTATGCTAGAACTACTATGGACGGCAAGGTAACTATAGAAAACGTACCACCGGAAGAATTTCTAATTGACCGTGGTGCTAAGACTCTGGAAGATGCACGCTTTATTTGTCACCGTTCGCACAAGTCTAGGTCTGATCTTATAGCAATGGGCTATGACGTAGACTTGGTAGATAGCTTGCCCGGCTATACTAGTGGGGCAGACGATGTAACGACTAGCCAAGAGTACATGGCGCGTCATTCTTACGACTCTACTAATGCGTACCCTAACCAAGCAGCAGTTGACTCTGAAGTCTTGGTGATGGTCAACGAATCGTACATGAAGCTTGACATGGATGGGTCTGGTATAAGTGTCCTGCACAGGATTCTTAGCAGTGGTTCAGAAGTGCTAGACTGTGAGCCTATTGACTACATCCCGTTCAGCTCTGTCTGTCCTATTCCGATCCCGCATAAGTTCTACGGGCTTAGTGTAGCAGAAACGGTACAGGATATTCAGCTAATCAGGTCTACCCTGACGCGCAACCTGTTAGACAATATGTACTTGGCGAACAATGGCAGGTTCCAGATCGTTGAAGGACAGGTCAATGTAGACGACCTGTTGACCAGCCGTCCCGGTGGTATTGTCCGCACGCGTAGTCTGAACGCTCTCCAGCCTATCCAGACTCCCGCTTTGCAGCCAGCGGCGTTCCAGATGCTTGAATATTGGGACGCTATCAAGACGGGACGCACAGGGGTCAACCCACAGACACAGGGTCTTTCAGCAGACGTACTGAAGACACATGTGACCACAGGTGCTGTTACCGCTGCTATGACGAACTCTCAGGGGCGCTTGGAGCTTATCGCTAGGATATTTGCAGACACTGGTGTTCGCAACATGTTTAAGCAGATATACAATCTTATCCAGCGCTATGAGAATCGTAAGAAAGTAGTCAGATTTAACAATGCCTATACAGAGATTGATCCGTCCAGTTGGCGGGAAGACTTGGATGTTAGCATAGAAGTAGGCATAGGTTACGGAGATCAGGATATCAGGCTACAGAACATTAGCAACTTTGCCAGTTTGATTGAAAAAGTAGGCGACAAGACGGAAGGAATTGTCCAAGCGGATAATGTCTATAACCTGGTCAAAGAAATTGCCGACGAGATGGGCATCAAGAACGTAGACAAGTTTGTAACTCAGCCGCCTCCGCCCCAGCCTAAGCAGCCTAGCCCACAGGAACAGCTAGCACAGGCGCAAGCACAGGCCATGCTCACACAGGCACAGGCCAGCCAGCTAGAAGCAGAAGTAAAAGCTAAGGAGCTTGAAATTAAAGCTGCCAAGCTAGAACTAGAACGTGTTGAGGTTGAACACGACATGGCTATGAAACGCGAAGAGCTTAAGCTTAAGGGTATTGAGCTTGGATTTGAAATGAACTCCGACAAAAACATAAAGGCTTAGACTATGGCATACCAAAATTATATTGCTTCTAGAATCATTAGCAGTGCAAACGTAAGCAGTGGTGGCACAAGCGGACAGAGCGGACGCGCCCCGTTTGGTTGCACCATTGTCAGGATCGCTACGAGTGCTAATGTAAATATCGTGATCAACGGTAACCCTACGGCCACAGCAGCAGGTACCCTGATAGCACCAGCAGATGCAGAATGCTTTGTCATCAGGGGTGATAGTTCTCCTACTGCAACTGACGGTGAAAAAGTAGCTACCATTGGTACAGCAACGGTTAATTTTACCTTCTTGGAGGGTTAAATGGCTACTAACAAAAAGATCACTGATCTTACAGAACTGTCAGAGTCAGAACTGTCAGACGATGATGTTCTTGCCATTGTAGACATCAGTGCTGGTACGACTAACAAGGTGCGTAAGTCAACACTGGCCTCTGCATTGTCCGGCGTTGCTAGCATCACCGCTACCAGCCCAATAGCTGTTAATCAGTCTACGGGTTCTGTGGTGGTCAGTACAGGAACAATTCCAATTACCAAGGGTGGTACTGGGCAGACCAGTGCTAGTGCTGCTCTTGCTGCGTTGGGTGGCGTCAGTGATCCTACTACCACTCGCGGTGATATACTTGCCAAAGGTGCTTCAGTCCTTGGTAGGCTTGCCATAGGTGCAGACAATACCGTACTCCGCTCTGACGGTACTGATCCTGAATGGGGAGCGGTAGCTGCTAGTGAGCTAACAGGTAACATTAATCTGACAAGCCAAGTTACAGGAACTCTCCCCTTGGCTAACGGCGGTACAAACGCTACCAGTGCTGGTGCTGCACGTACTTCTCTAGGCGCTGCTGCCAGTGGAGCTAACAGCGATATAACCTCCATCACTGGCCTTACAACTGATCTTACCGTAGCACAGGGAGGTACAGGAGCTGGTACAGCAGCCGATGCTCGCACAAACCTGGGTCTGGTTATTGGTACCAATGTAGAAGCGTTTGATGCTGATATTGTCAGGTCTGACACTACAGACGAACTAACTGCTGGTTATACTAGTGCAGCATCCGATGCTGGCACACAATCGTCCGGTACATTTACGCCTAATCCCCAGACTTCTAATTTCCAACACGCTACGAACGCCGGTGCTCACATATTGGCCCCTCCTGCTTTTAACTGCACAATGGTTATTTTGTACAAAAACAATGCAAGTGCGGGTGCCGTTGCTACGTCTAGTTTTACACAAGTAGACGGTGACGATCTAAGCACCACAGACGGTCATGAATTTTTTATGTACATCACACGGTATAACGATGGAGCAGCAACTTTTTCAGTGCTGACAATTAAGGCGCTTCAATAAGATGTTTATGCCAATTGCCCAAGGCGGTGCATTGGGGGCCGCAGGAGGTTTTATTCTTAACATTTCATCAAATACTTCACATGTAAATATACTTACCTTGGCACAAGCGGCTGGATATGACGAAAGCACCGACGACATGGCAATCATTGTTAATGTTGCCAGCGGTGTTACCGTATCGGCAAGCACCGACCCAGCAATAAGAACCGGCGCTCTGAACGCTGCTTCCAACCTAACGATTAATATTGCCAGTGGTGCGTCAGTGACCGGCTTTACAGGAAGTCAAGGCGCAAACGGTTCTTCGGCTGGTCAGGCGGGATCAGCGGGCGGGACAGGCGGTGACAGCATCTTTTTTCATGCCGGTTTGAGTTCCGGCACAGGTGCTTACCTTATAAACAACGATGGAACAATAAGCGGCGGACGCGGCGGCGGCGGTGGTTTTGGTAAAGGTGGTATTGGTGGAACTAGGCGGACAGTTGTTGGAGGTGGCAAAGGCTATAGTTGCAACCTTCCGCTCGTCTATGGAGCGTCGGGTGCTGATGGCAGTGCTGGTGCTGCGGGTGGTTTAGGGGCTACGGGAAATGCGGGAACGTCAGGAGCTGGCGGAAGCAATCCTAGCACCGTTGATTGTCCCCTTGTCTCAGGTGCAGGAACCGGCGGTGCCGGAGGCGCAGGAGGAGCAGCTGGACGGGCAATATTGAAGCAGGGGTCATCTGTCACTATTGCCGGTTCCGGCACATTTAATGGAGCAATCGTGTGAAAATTCTCATCCCGTTTTCCGGGGGCATCAACAGCACTTATGCCCTGTGGCGGTATCTTGCCGAAACCGATCACGAAATTCACGCATACAGGCACACAGAAAGTTTTGAGACGCAGGACCGCAAACGAACTTCCGCGCTGGCGATGGTGCAATGGCTCAAAACAAACGTCCGCGACTTCACGTTTTGGGAGGAGAGCGGGACGCTGCCGGAACACGTCGAGCAACTAGAGCCTGTTCGCCTTGGGTTCGAACGAACTTTTGACGTCGGGAAACTTTTGCCTAGATGGGAAAAACAGGCAGCTATGCTGGACAGCGTTCAGCCTGACGCAACGGTTCGCGGCTACTCGCTTGAACAATTTACATTCGACGTTTTCCCCGTCGCGCTCTCAGACGTTCGCAGCCGACTGTTTGACCGCGACGTTGACGTATTCGTGGCGGGGCATCCAACGCTTGAAACGGCTATCAATTTCATGGCCCCGGTAGACCCGGCGGACTGGGTCGCGCAGGTTTGGCGACCGCTGGGCGAAATCATCACCGGGCGATTTGAGCAGCTAGAGGCGTTGCCTGAAGCACTTCAGGATTTACGAGAAAAAGAATGTGACGAATATCACGCTCCCGTAATCGGTAACTACTGCCGCGAATGTTTGTACGAAGATTTGATTGAACGTCGCACTGATTTAACGGGCCGGGAAAAGGATCGTGAGCTTGCACGCTTGGCGCAGTCTGACAGCGGCTATGCTAACGCAGACCACAACGAATACCACCCACTCCCTGCAATTGCATATGCGCTGCTTGAAATCAATGCGTATTAACAAACTCCATGATAGCCTTGGGGCAGAAGTGTTCGGTATTGACCTGTCGAAACCCATCGGCGCTGTTGACAGATCGACGATTTACGCGGCATGGCTGGAGCATCTTGTCCTCGTCTTTCGCAATCAGTCGCTAACAGAAATCCAACAGGTTGAGTTCTGTAAGTTATTCGGAACGCCTAGCATTCAAGACAAACATCGAGCCGACAACTTACCGGGTAAGAAAAACGAAGTTATGCTCATCGGCAATGTGTTAGACGGTTCTCTATCAAATGGTCCAGTTCCTTTTCATTCGGACAGCTCGTTTAAGGAAAAGCCACTCAAGGCGACGTCGTTGTATGCAGTTGAAGTTCCCGACAAAGGCGGCGATACGTTGTTTGTAAATATGTATGACGTTTTCAACCAGCCGGAAATTTATCAAGACCGTGATCGCCTGAAGAAAAACGGCCGGAGGGCATTGTTTAGCTACACGCGGGGGTTTGATGGCGTTAAGTTATCGGCGCAACACCCTATAGTTCAGACACATCCTGAGACAGGTCGAGAGCTAATTTATTTGAACCGTCTGCATTCAAAAGAAATTGAGAAATTTGGCAAAGCGCATGAAACCGACATCTGCGTCGATTGTTATCTCCACGATATTCTAAAATGGATTGAGGAAACACCAGCATATCAACACAAATGGCGTCCCGGCGATCTGATCGTCTGGGACAACCGCTGCACACAACATGCACGAACAGATTTTCCAACCGCCCAGCGCCGTTTACTGCAACGCGTTGGTATAAACTAAGGCAAGACATTGAAAAAATATTTACTAGGTACGCTTCTAGCTCCCTTCTTATTGGCCGCTTGCACCGCAACTGCCAAGCAGCCTGTCAACGTGTGGGTTGGATTTAGTCCTGGTGGTGGATACGACGCTTCTGCAAGAGTGTTTGCAAAATATTTTAGTCGCTATCTACCCGGCAATCCTGATGTGGTTGTTGTAAACAAACCGGGCGCTGGTACTGCAAAACTAGTTGGCTACATGTATCGCGCTGTTCCCGCAACGCGCATGGACATTGCGTTTTTTCATCCGGCTGTCATGCAGATGGCCGTCTATGGCAAGAGGAAGATTCGGTTTAAGCCAACGGAATTTAAATACATCGGCAATATGTACACTGACGTAAATTCTTGCGGTGTTTGGAAAGGCGCAGGTCAGAAGATACGGACATTCGCTGATCTCAAAGCTGCGAAAAATCCTATCATCTTTGGATCAGCCAGCCCCAATAGCACGATGTCAACCTACCCGTTGTTCCTAAAGAATGTCCTCGGCGCAAACATTAAAGTAATTCAAGGATACCGTGGTACACGCAAGGCAATGAGAGCGATGCAAGCTGGTGAAATTCATGGTGCCTGTGGTTTCTTTGAGTCCTCAATCCGCAGCAGCTACGCACAACACTGGAAATCTGGAAATCTAAACTCAATCGTCCAGCTAGACATCAACCGAAAAGCTAAGATGTTCAGTAAGGCCACAGCGTTGTCAGGACTACTGAAGACCAATGAGCAGCGTCAGATGGCGCAGTTTGTTTTCGGAATTGATGTGCTGTCCCGCCCGGTACTAGCATCACCCAACGCTCGACCTGCTGACGTTAGCATTCTGCGGAAAGCGTTTATGGACACTATGCGTGATCCTGAACTGAAAGCAGAAGTTAAGAGGCGCTTTGGTGTAGTAACTAACCCAATGCCGGGTAAAAAAGTGCAGAAGTTCTTTTTCGACATGCAGGACACTCCTCGCCCAATTGTTGAAAAAGTGTGGAAACTAACACGACCGGCCCAAAACAAATAATCGTGATTAGAATTTCTTTGACAATTAAGTATAAAAGTGCTAAAATAAGTTTAACGGAGTAAGACATGACTGTAGAATCTGCTAGCTATATTAGCCAACTTAACTCTTCAAACCCTTCTGCTAGTGACCCTTTATCTGAGGGAGACGACCATCTTCGCCTGGTCAAGTCTGTTCTTCAAACGCAGTTCCCTAGCCTTGCAACTACTGCTGTTACCCAGACTTCCGCACAGATGAACAAACTGGGTTTCCCTGTAGGCTCTGTCATCATGTATGCGTCTAACAGCATACCTACCACACAAACTATCAGTGGTATTAACGATTGGCTTCTCTGTAACGGTTCTGCATTTTCTACTTCTACCTACGCTGCTCTGTATAATATCATAGGCAACGTTTTTGGTACAAGTGGTTCAGACTTCTTAGTACCTGATTTTAGAACACACTCTCCAGTAGGTGTTGGTGGAAGTTTTGTCCTAGGAACTACTGTTAGCGCTACGGCTGCTAGTGGCACAGCTGTTATTACACTACAGCCTATAAATTTTATCATCAAGACATGATTACGTACAGAGGTGAAAAGTTCTCAGGGTATAATAAACCTAAGAGAACTTCAGGTAAGAGTAAAAAGTTTGCAGTATTGGCAAAACAAGGAGACTCCATAAAGTTAGTGCGTTTTGGTGATCCTAATATGACTATAAAAAAAGAACAGCCTAAGCGTAGAAAGAGTTTTAGGGCTAGACATAAATGCGACACTAGTCCTCCCGGTAAACTTAGCGCACGATATTGGTCGTGCAAAAAATGGTAACAAAAGGAACTATTATGAAAACGTATGCTAGCCCTAAGATGGGAAAAGTTGGGAACCGTGCTGTACCTTCTAAGGGTGGTAACACGGAGCCTCCCAAAGGCAGTGGTAATCGCATGGGTGGAAACATCTTTGGTAATTCTAAATATGCCGGAACCGATGGGACTATTCAGAAACACAAATGAACCCTAAAGAACAAGCAAACCAAGCTGGTTTAATTCTAAATAATGAAGCTTTTAAACTTACCTTGGATAGGCTGAACAACGATCTAGTAATTCAGTGGAGCATGTCTCAATCTTTAGAAGAACGAGAAACATGCTGGATGAAATTACAAGCTTTAGGTTCTGTAGTAGACGATCTAAAAGCTGTTATAGACGATCACAAAATTGAGAACACAGAAAGGTAACTACAAATGAGTGAGGCACAGACCAATCCCGAAAGGGAAGTCACCGAGCCAGAGCTTAATATGTTCGATGTCATGTTTGGAAGTGATGAAGACACCAATCCAGAGCAAACTATCGAAGAACCCTCAGAGTCTGAAGAGTATGAAACAGAAGCCGCTGAAGAGGAATATGAAGCGACGGAAGATGAAACAGAATATGAGGAAAGTGACTACGAGGTAGACGAAGAAGTAGTTGAGACGGAAACCTCCCCCAACTACACCGTTAAAGTTGATGGTGAAGAAGTAGAGGTTAATCTTGAAGAGCTACGGAACGGCTACCAGCGGCAAGCGGACTATACCCGTAAATCGCAATCTCTAGCGGAGCAGAGAAAAGCTTATGAAGCTAATCTCCAAGCTGTTACACAAGAACGTGAACAGTATTCTCAACTTCTAGGTAACATGGCCCAGAACCAGAATGCAGAGCTATCTCGCTATGCAGATATAAACTGGGCTGATCTTAAAGACACTGATCCTATGGAATACATGGAGAAGCGTCTTGAGTACCAAGAAGCTAAGGAGAAGATTTCTGAATTGCAGAACGAGCGTGTGCGCGTTCAGCAGCAGAATGAAACAGATATGGGACAGATGCTACAGGAGAAACTTCAGAAAGAAGCTGAACTTCTCTCTAAAGCCCTGCCCGAATATACTGAACCAGGTTCTAACTTCAAGGACGAAGTACGTAACTACGCCCTTAACTTAGGATTTTCTCCACAGGATATTGATGGAATAGCTGACCACCGTGTAATCTTAGTACTGCATAAAGCTATGATGCAGGATAAGGTTTCCAA
>TARA_R110002153_G_scaffold219340_2_pt1 | contig 10475 bp, 17 predicted proteins | sample TARA_R110002153 | Tara Oceans TARA_R110002153 (sample SAMEA4398193) | marine metagenome | biome: Polar Biome; feature: [SRF] surface water layer (ENVO:00010504); material: water (ENVO:00002006), including particulate matter (ENVO:01000060) such as... | depth 5 m
ATATAGACTATGACATTTTCGCTGATATTCAGACTCCACTAAAGGACAGTCAGTCTGATATACACAAAGAACAGATACGCAAACTTCGTTCTCTGTTTAAGAAACCCGAATACAAACCATCCATCTACTACCCTATAGTTGCAGAAGCATGGAAACGATTTAAGGAAACAAAATGAATCTAGAAGAACTTGCTATAGCATTCGCAAAGACATTTATTGTTATACTCTTTGTAATGGGTATTATATCTCTTGGAATTGAACTCTATAATGGAACACTTCCTCTTCCTAAACTTCTAATATAGCCACCCCCCCTAAAACTGGCGTCCATAAGAATAACATTCATGGATATTAAAGAATAGCCCCTCCCCCCAAAACTGACAGAAACCTCTTGACACTTCCCTTTACTTCTGTTATACTTACTTCTATACAATCAACTAAGGCATAATTATATGCAAGACTTATTCAGACATTTAAGGACACACACTATGACAAACAATGAAGACCTTCTACTAGACTATATGCGCTTCGTAGATGAAGTAACCTCTGATGCATCCAAAGACTCGGAAGAGTTTACTGATGCATTAGATATTATTGAGGAGCAAGGCGTTCCCCCAGAGCGATTGATTACTGCTGCAATGGGTATATGTGCAGAAGGTGGTGAGTTTACTGAGGTGGTGAAGAAGTGTATCTTCCAAGGTAAGCCTATGGATGAGCATACTATCTTTCATATGAAGCGTGAATTAGGTGATATCATGTGGTATATCTCTCAAGCGTGTATCGCACTAGATACTAATATAGAAGATATTATTTACATGAACATTGAGAAGTTGGAGGCACGATACCCAGATGGGTTTGAGGCGTTCCGCTCTAATAACAGAAGTGAAGGAGACTTATAATGGATTTTCTAAAAGACATTGCAAAGACGGCAGGGAATGAGTATGCAGCACTCGTGAGTGAAGGTGTAGAGGCAGGGGATGTTGATAGTTTTATCGACACTGGTTCGTATATCTTTAATGCATTACTCTCTGGTAGTATCTATGGTGGACTCGCAGCAAATAAGATTACGGCAGTGGCAGGTGAATCTGCTACAGGTAAGACATTCTTTGTTATGGGTATGGTAAAGAGTTTTCTTGACTCTAACCCAGAGGCTGGTGTCCTATACTTTGAAAGTGAAAGTGCGATTACCAAGCAGATGGTTGTTGATAGAGGGATTGATCCTAGTCGGATGGTTATCCTGCCTGTCACCACAGTGCAAGAGTTTCGTACTCAATCACTGAAGGTGTTGGATTCTTATCTTACGCAGAATGAATCAAATCGTAAACCTATTATGATTTGTCTCGACTCCCTTGGTATGTTATCTACTACCAAAGAAGTTGAGGATACCGCTGATGGTAAAGAAACACGAGATATGACAAGAGCGCAAGTACTCAAGGCCGCATTCAGAGTACTCACTCTGAAACTTGGTAAGGCGAAAGTTCCGATGGTGGTGACGAACCATACCTATGATGTCGTTGGAAGTATGTTCCCTACTAAAGAAATGGGTGGCGGGTCAGGTCTAAAGTATGCTGCAAGTAGTATCGTATATCTCTCAAAGAAGAAAGAGAAAGACGGTACGGAAGTAGTCGGTAATATCGTTCACTGTAAGAATGCTAAAAGTCGTTTGACTATCGAAAATAAAATGGTTGATGTTCGTCTGATGTATGAACGTGGACTTGATCGTTACTATGGACTATTAGAGTTGGCACTGAAGTATGATATCTTTAAGTCAGTCTCTACTCGTATCGAACTACCAGACGGTACAAAGACTTTCGGTAAAACAATTAACAACAACCCTGAGAAATTCTTTACAGAAGAAATCATGCAACAGTTGGATGAAGTCGCTGGTAAGGAATTTAAATATGGCCAACGCCCTCTTGATATAACGGTGATGGATGAAGAAGATGGAGAAGTGAACTAATGACACCAGCAGAAAAATTTGACAGAGCATGGGCTCTGAAAGAAGAAATCGAATATGCAAAATCACAGTTGCAATCAAGTGGATCAGGGCATATTCATACCACAATCAGTTATATGACTAGTAGACTTGAAGATCTAAAAAAAGATATATCTAATGAACTTGAGAAATGAATCCCTTACCATACTCATGGAAGAGTGTGGTGAAGTAATTCAAGAAGCATCTAAATTGATTCGTTTTCCAGAAAATGATACAAAAAAGATAGCTAAGGAATTAGGTGATTTGCAATATATGATTAACTATGTTGCGAATCACTTGGATATTGATTCGGTAACTATCGGAATTCATGCAAATGAGAAGCGTGAAAAACTAAAACAGTACTCTAACCTATTGTAATTACTCAATAATTTTCTTTCATTTTATGCTTGACATTTGTTATAATAGCAGGTATAATAATAGTATAATCAAGAAAGAAAGGAAATTATATGAATAACATTAAAAACAAAATACCAGAAGCCTGTGGATGGATCGGAATGATTCTTATCCACGGTGCTACTGCGCCAACATCAATCTCAGTTCTAATGGGATGGTCAACTGACTTACCACCATTGAACTTCATACTGTTAGTATGGTTAGGATTGTTCTTGTTCCTTGTAAGGGCCATATATGCGAAAGATACTTTGTACATTGTATCTAATGCGATTGGATTTGCACTGAATACTCTTTTATTAGCTTTAATTGCATTTAATTAAAAAAAGTGCTTGACTTGTTATGATAACTATGGTATATTATAAAGACAATAGAGAAAGAGGTTCGTTATGAATACAAAGTTTGAGAAAGAAATGTTTACTTGGGATGGTATGTATCTCATGTATAAAGGTGACTTCGCTGGTGCAGTGAAGATGATGGATGTATGTCCAGATGCTCATCCTAGTTGGAAAGGTTTGAACAAACCACAATTCGTTGCTAGGTTCAAGTATCGTAAACCTTGGAAGACTTGGGTAAAGTTCTTGTGTGCCAACGCTACTGTTGAGGAATACATGGACATTGCTTGGAAGACTAGTCCAGTGGATGCAATGAAATATTTTGGTTATGAAGGGAAATAAAATGATGGATATGGCTCAGACAATCGGTGGTGATTTAATTGTTAATAATATTGATATCACTACATTTGAGGGAACAATCATTGGCGATTTGATTGTTTATGAAAAGGGTGGTAATCCACTTGACGGATATACGCTTTATGGTTTTGATGAAGTGGGTATGTTTGATGGTGAGTTTAAGAACCCACAATATTGTATGATGGAGATTGGATAATGATTGAACAGTATGAAAATGAAATAAAGAAGTTGGAGAAGTTACTCACTAAGTTTGGTGGTAACACTTCTGCTGTAAAGATGAAGAAGTATGCAATCGAAAAGAAGATTGTAACATACAAAGATATCGTAAAAGAAATGAACTTAATTCTAGAGGTGATTGCATAATGGAATATCTAACACAAATTCAAAATGAATATATGTACTTCAGTGATATGTTGAAGTCGATTGAGAAGATTAAAAATAAAACACCAGGCAATGGTTTCGCAAAAATGAAATGTAAAGAGCGAATTGCAGAACTAGAAAAAATCTTTGATGAGATTGATTACGCTGCTCAAGTAACCTACGACTAAAGGAGAACAAATGTTTGAACATATTAAAGAAGGCCCACCATCCTTAATGAAGTTTAAGGATGGAAGGGCTACATATACTGGAGTTGGTAATTTCAGTAATGGTTTCAGTCTATCAGTCGTGAGACATTCTGGTTCTTATGGTGGAGAACAAGGTTTGTTTGAAATCATGCTAATGAGGAATGACAACCCAATATCATTACCACCTATCACAGAAGAAGGTGATACAATAAAAGGTTTCTTGACAGAAGAACAAGTTAATAGTATCATAGCAGACACTAGAGACTTGCCTGGCACATTTTAAGATTAATCCTTAGTCTATTCTAATGATTATCTTGTATGACAAACTACCTCTTACTGAATAAGTATTAGTTCACTATAGGAGAATATTATGTGGACTAAACCAAGTTATACAGAAATGCGTTTTGGATTTGAAGTTACAATGTACATTATGAATAAGTAGTTTTTACTCTGACTACCCATGCTCCTTTACGGTATAAATACTGTAAAGGAGTTTTTCGTTTATGCAGAATACATTATCATATTTCATGGGCAGAGATGGTTTCACTTGGTTCATGGGCGTCTGTGAAGACAGAGACGATCCTAAATCATTAGGCAGAATTCGTGTTCGATGTTTCGGATATCATACGGATGACTTGCAGAAGATACCGACTCAAGACTTGCCTTGGGCTCATGTGATAATGCCTCCGACAGCATCTGTTGGTACGTTTCATAATATTAAACCTGGCGAATGGGTATTTGGATTCTTTCGTGATCCAGATTATTTTCAAGAACCAGTAATCTTAGGCATAATGCCTGGCGTTCCAGCAACTGCATCAGATCCATCAAAAGGATTTTCTGATCCTAACTCTCCAGATGCTCCAGAACCACAATCTGAGAAATATAAAAAAGAACCAGACTTTGGCCCTTACCCTACACGAGCAACTTTTGCAGACACATCCAGACTTACTTCTGGATTACTAGAAGCGCATCCAGAAATTGAAGAAAGAGATTCCGCTGTTACTGAGGGAGTTCCTACTGCAAACGCTTCTAAGATACTTGGCGATGCAAACTCTACAGTAGATATCGCTTCGCAGTGGAAAGATAAACTTGCAACTAATACAGACTTCACTGCAACAACTTGGAAAGAACCAAAGAGTACGGATGATTCTATTCGTGGTGAAGATGTTACAGGTAAAAATCCTGAGACACAGGAAGATAGAGAATCACCATACAAAAGACGTAATACAGAATACCCTTATAATCATGTTCTTGAAACAGAGAGCGGACACATACAAGAGTTTGATGACACTCCTTTTGCAGAACGTATCTATGAAAAACATAAGAGTGGTACTTATTACGAAATTGATGCTGATGGAAATAAAGTTACAAGAGTTGTCGGACAGAACTATGAGATTGTCGCTGGTAGTAGCTTTGTTAATATTAAGGGTGATGTAAACCTTACGATTGATTCAAACTGTAAGACATATATCAAAGGCGATTGGGATATTCAAGTGGATGGTAACAAGACGGAAGTAGTAAAGAAGAATGTTACGGAAACATATGGAACACAGAATGGTGAACACGCACATACAATTAGTGTGACAGGTAAACGAGCAGAGACAGTATCTAATTCTGTTACGGAAACATATCAAGACGCTAAGACTGAGACAGTTACCAAAGATGTTAATGAAACATATGGTGCAAATCAAACTACTGCAATCAGTGGTAACTTAGATGTAGATGCTTCGAGGATTGATCTAAACTAATGAATGGATTGTTTCTAATTAAAGATGGGGTAAACTATTTGGAGTTTCATAACTACGATGATATACCTATGTCTTTTGATAACCTCATAAGATTTGAACCTGAAGTTATTCCTGAACCTCATACGGAAGAAGAACATGAGATTATGGAATCATATAACGAAAAATTAAAAGAACTGATGAAAAGGGAGCGGATGTAATGCCTGCTGCAACAAGAGTTGGTGACGCAGATGTAGCACACTGTTCTGGTATGACTAGAGCAGTAGGAAGTCCAAATGTATTTGTAAACGGAATACCTTGGAGTAGACAAGGTGATAATAACACAGGACATTTGTTACCAGCACCAATTTGTCCATCTCATTCAGCACCAATCGCATCTGGTTCTTCTACGGTTAAAGTAAATGGAAAAGGAGCAGGCAGAGTTGGTGATGGTATCAGTGGATGCACATCAGTTGCTGCTGGTTCTGGTAACGTATTCGCTGGAGGATAGTCATGGAAATTAGGAAAGAGGAACTTAAATGTACGAATATAAATGTAAAGTAGTTCACATTGTGGACGGTGACACAGTTGATGTTGATATTGACTTAGGATTTGGTGTGTGGTTGAAGAAAGAACGTATTCGTATGTTTGGTATCGACACACCAGAAAGTCGCACACGAGACTTGGAAGAAAAGAAGTATGGACTTGCTGCAAAAAAATTCATCACAGGTATGTTAGATGATGAAGGTGGTATTGTTCTTAAAACAAAGAAGGACGCAGAAGGTAAGTACGGACGTATCCTTGGTGAGTTATGGAGAACAACAGACTATGCAGATAAATCAATCAACGACTATATGATTGAGAAACATCATGCAGTAAGGTATATGGGACAGTCTAAAGATGACATTGTTGAAGAACATATCAAAAATAGAGCCTTCATTAATCTCGTGTAATCGTTATAAATAGATTGAGGAGATATTAAATGGCTGCAAACCCTACTACATTTAGAGATGCTGAACTTACAAATAATTCTGATAGAAGTGCTCAAATTTATAAAGACATTAATTTGAATTTCAGTAGACATCCTGTAACTGGTGATATTGGAATGTTGTCTGATGCACAAGCAGTTAAGAATAGTGTACGCAATTTGGTTAATACTAATTTTTATGAAAAACATTTTCGTCCAGAGATTGGTTCTAATATTCGCAGTATTCTTTTTGAACCTGTTTCTCCATTGGTTGCAGATGTTCTCAAGAGACACGTTAAAGATGTTATAGAAAACTTTGAACCAAGAGCAGAATTGATTGATATAAAAAGTATCGCAAAACCAGATAGAAACGAATATCAAGTTACTATAGAATTCTTCGTAGTTAATTCGTCTACTGGTGTTGAAAGTGTTACGTTAATGTTAGAACAGTTAAGATAGAGAGACTATAATGGCAACAAAATTACAAGTCACGGAATTGGACTTTGATGATATCAAAACCAATCTGAAGACATACATGAAAAACCAAACAGAATTTTCAGATTATAATTTTGAAGGTTCAGGACTTTCTGTATTGATTGATGCTCTTGCATATAACACTCATTACTTGGGTATGAATGCAAACATGGCAATCAATGAAGCATTCTTGGATACTGCAACCTTACGTTCATCTGTTGTCTCACACGCAAAGACTTTAGGATACACTCCTCGTTCTGCTCGTGCTCCTGTTGCGTATCTCAATATTACAATCAATAACTCAACATTATTGTCTTCTACAATTTCAAAAGGAACTAAGTTCACCACACAGATAGATGGTACATCTTACGGATTTGTATGTAATGAAACAAGAACAATTTCTCCAGAAAATAGTATACTTCGCTTTACCAATCTTCCAGTATATGAAGGTTCACTGGTAACAGCAAAATATACTGTAGACAATGCTAACCTTGAGAAAAGATATCTCGTCACAGACGATCGTGCAGATACTACAACATTAAAGGTTTCTATACAAAACTCTTCCTCTGATTTAACTACAATCACATATACTTTAGCAACAGATATCTCACAGGTAACTGCTACATCTAATGTTTACTTTCTACAGGAAGTTGACAACGGAAAGTATGAAGTTTACTTTGGTGATGGTGTTGTGGGAACAAAACCTAGTGACGGTAATATTGTAATCCTAGAATACATTGTTACAAACAAAGGTGCTGCAAACGGAGCAAAGACTTTTAGTGGAACATCTGTTGGTGGTGAAACTAATATTACAATTGCAACTCTTGCTGCTTCATCTGGTGGAGCAGAACCAGAAACAATTCAATCTATTAAATATAACGCTCCCCTTGATTATGCATCACAGGGTAGAGCGGTTACAACAGAAGATTATAAAGTAATCATTCCTAAAATATATGCAGATACAAAAGCCATTCAAATTTGGGGTGGTGAAGATAATGACCCCCCAATTTATGGCCAGGTATTTGTTGCAATCAAAACAACCTCTGGTATCAATCTAACACAAGCACAAAAGAATAATATTACAACTGCATTAGATAGATATAATATTGCTTCAGTTCGTCCTACTATTGTTGATCCTGAGACTACTAAAATTAAAGTAACAACTAATTTTAAATACAATTCTAATGTTACAACAAAGACTGTAGATGATTTATCATCCTTAGTGAGAACTGTAGTAACCAATTATAATACTTCAGATTTGGAAAAATTTGATGGGGTATTTAGATTCTCAAAACTATCTCGTTTGATTGATGATACTGATGTGTCTATTTTATCTAACATATCAGTAATTCGTATCCAGAAAACAATTGTTCCGTCTCTAAACACCTTAGCTAAATATGAATTGAAGTTTTCTAATTCGTTATATCATCCACATGATGGTCATAATAATGTAATGGGTGGTATCACCACATCAACTGGTTTTTATATTTCTGGCGAATCTTCACAATACTTTATGGATGATGACGGTAATGGTAATCTCAGAGCATATTCTCTTGTGGGTGGTACAACAAGAACATATTACACTACAAATATTGGTACAATCAATTATCAGACAGGAACACTTATATTAAATTCTATTAATATTACTTCATCTACGAATGCTGGGGGTATTGATATTACAATCGTTCCTGCTTCAAATGATATTGTTCCAGTTCGTAATCAACTTTTGGAAATTGATTTAACAAATCTAAAGGTAACAGGTGAAAATGATACAATCAAGTCAGGTGGATCTTCTGCTGGAACTGGTTACAACACTTCATCTTCGTATTAAGGTTTAATAAATGTCTGGACATGAACCAACACTAAAGAATAAAGTATCTCCACATATTCAGAGTCAACTTCCTGAATTTGTACAATCGGATCATCCTTTATTCGGACTATTTCTCAGATACTACTATGAGTTTCTTGAAGCTGGTGAACTTGTTGTCACTGGATCAAATAACTACGTTATAGAAGAAACTATTTCTAAGAACTATGTCTTAGACGAAACTGGTGAGAATATTGTACTTGAAGATTCTGTCGGTAAATTTACGGTCGGCGAAACAATTACTGGCGCAATCAGTGGAGCAACAGCAAAGATACTTGTTGATGATTTTGATAATAACAAAAGATTATTTATTTCATCCCAACAAAGATTTCAAACTGGCGAGATTGTAACAGGTAATACATCTAACGCAACAACAACTGTTGTTTCCTATCGTGGAAATCCAGTTCAAAACATTCAACAACTTCTTGCATATGCAGATGTCGATAATACAGTCTATGATTTCTTAGATAAGTTTAGAGATTCTTTTATGGAGTCTCTTCCTAATACTCTTGCAGACGGAATTGCAAAAAGAAAACTTATTAAGAACATTAGAGATATGTATGCTGCAAAGGGTACACGAGACGGACACAAATTATTCTTTCGTATTCTCTTTGATGAAGAAGCAACCATTATCTATCCTCGTGATAATATGCTTCGTGTATCAGATGGACAATGGTCTACAGACAATGTAATTCGTATTATTGAGACAGGAACTTCAGACTTTACCAAAACAATTGGTCAAAGATTAACAGGTTCTACTTCAGGTGCAACAGCACTTATCGCAACAGTTATTAAGTTTAGAGAAGGTGCAGACCTTATTGCAGAACTTAATCTGGATGCAAACTCTGTCACGGGCTCATTTACTGCTGGTGAACTTGTTACTGCAACAGATACAACATTAGACTTAGAAATATCTGGAACAGTTAAAGGTATTGTTACTGGTGGTAGTGTTACAGTCGGTGGTGCTTACTATAATACAGGTGATCCTGTTCATATAATAGGTGGCGGCGGTAATAACGCAGCATCTGCTCGTGTCGAATCTGCTGGTTCTGGTTCAATTGATGAAATTGTTATTGAAAATGGTGGTACTGGATACACTGTTGGAGAGGAACTTAAATTTACTCTAACTAACACTGAAGGAATTGGTGTTCGTGCAAAAATTTCTGTAGTCGGTGGTGGTTTCTTATTAGAACAATCAACTGCTCCAGACCATTTCATAAGTGAAGATGGTGAACTTATTATAACAGAAGATAGATTCTATGTCAACCAAGAAGAAACTGTTGGTGAACTAGACCATCTTGTAATGGAAGATGGTGGACAGGTTGTTTTAGAAACACAAACCTTTACAGACTTGGGTGTTGCATCTGAAGCTGGTTCAATAACCAAAATCCAAATGATTAACAGAGGTAATGGTTTTATTAAACTTCCTCTAGTCTTGGATAGTGCATCATCAAGTGGTACAGGGGCGACCTTATTTGCCGCATCGACAACATCTCCTATGGTTGGACACGTTGAAGGTATATCTATTACAAACTTTGGTTTGGATTATACTTCTCAACCAACAATTACATTAAACAGAAATCTTTTAGTAAAAAATGTGTCAGGTACTTTTGCTGCTGGTGACACTCTTACAAGTCATAATGGAACGGTTATAGATTTTGACAATGCTAGAAATATATTAGAAATTTCTACAACTGTTGACTTCAATCAAGGCGATTCTATTACATCTATAACTGGAGCAACTGCAAATATTTATCAGGCAACTCCATCTGAAGCAACTTCGGTTGTTGGTACGGTAGGAAC
>TARA_R110002153_G_scaffold117540_2_pt1 | contig 10460 bp, 9 predicted proteins | sample TARA_R110002153 | Tara Oceans TARA_R110002153 (sample SAMEA4398193) | marine metagenome | biome: Polar Biome; feature: [SRF] surface water layer (ENVO:00010504); material: water (ENVO:00002006), including particulate matter (ENVO:01000060) such as... | depth 5 m
TTGACTTATTTTTTTATTTTAGCAAACGTTTTCGTAATTAATTAAGTACAAATTATTAAATCCTTTATACATTTCGTAATTTAGCATCAGAAAAATAAATATTAAATTAATTAAACAAACATCAATATAATGAGTATAATTATTAGTGTTCATGCACGTCAAATTTTTGATTCAAGAGGAAATCCTACAGTAGAAGTAGATGTAACAACAGAGAATGGAGTATTAGGTAGAGCTGCAGTTCCGTCAGGAGCTTCAACTGGAGAACATGAAGCTGTTGAGTTACGTGATGGTGGTAAGGATTACATGGGTAAAGGAGTTTTAAAAGCAGTAAAAAATGTAAATGAAATTATTGCTGAAGAACTTTTAGGTGTTTCTGTTTTTGAACAAAATGCTATAGATAAATTAATGATAGCTTTAGATGGTACGCCAAATAAATCTAATCTAGGAGCTAATGCTATTTTAGGAGTTTCTTTAGCAGTTGCTAAAGCTGCAGCTAATGAGTTAGGTATGCCGTTATACAGATATGTAGGTGGTGTTTCTGCTAATACATTACCTGTACCAATGATGAATATCATTAATGGTGGTTCTCATTCTGATGCTCCTATAGCATTTCAAGAATTTATGGTAATGCCGGTTAAAGCAGAAACTTTTTCTAAAGCAATGCAAATGGGTTCTGAAATTTTCCATAATTTAAAGAAAGTTTTACATGATAGAAATTTATCTACCGCAGTAGGTGATGAAGGAGGTTTTGCACCAACTTTAGATGGTACTGAAGATGCTATTGAAACTATAGCTTTAGCTGTTAAAAATGCAGGTTATGTTTTCGGTGAAGAAATTAAAATCGCTTTAGATTGTGCAGCTGCAGAATTTTATGTGGACGGTAAATATGACTATACCAAGTTTGAGGGTGAAACAGGAAAAATAAGAACTAGTAAAGAACAAGCTGATTATTTAGCTGAGTTATCTGAAAAATATCCTATTATTTCTATCGAAGATGGTATGGATGAAAATGATTGGGAAGGTTGGAAATATTTAACTGAAAAAATTGGAGATAAAGTTCAATTAGTAGGGGATGATTTATTTGTAACAAACGTTGAGCGTTTATCTAGAGGTATAGAAAATGGAATAGCAAATTCTATTTTAATTAAAGTTAATCAAATTGGTACTTTATCGGAAACTATTGCTGCAGTTAATATGGCTAAAAATGCTGGTTATACTTCTGTAATGTCTCATAGATCTGGTGAAACAGAAGATAATACTATTGCAGATTTAGCTGTTGCTTTAAATTGTGGTCAAATTAAAACTGGTTCAGCATCTCGTTCAGATAGAATGGCTAAATACAATCAATTACTACGTATTGAAGAAGAATTAGGCGAAACTGCTTATTTCCCTAAAGAGAAAGCATTTAAGATATTATAGAATATATTATAATTATTATAAGAGCCTCATATTTATATGAGGCTTTTTTTGTTTAGAATTGGATAATATTTAACTATGTAAAAATTTTAAAAATCTATATCTATAGTCTTTTAATATCATATAAAAAATGATATCTTCGTGAAATAGATAATAAATTAAAAAAAAGATCATAAATGTCAGATATAGCTAAATTGCAAGTTGGAGATAATTCATACGAATTTCCTTTAATAAAGGGAACAGAAAATGAGGTAGCCATTGATATTAAAAACTTAAGAGATGTTACAAATGGAATTATAACCATAGATCCAGGATATAAAAATTCTGGTTCTTGTGAAAGTGCTATTACTTTTTTAGATGGTGAAAAAGGTGTTTTACGATATAGAGGATATCCTATTGAGGAGTTAGCTGAAAAAGCTGATTTTTTAGAAGTATCTTATGCTCTAATATTTGGTAATTTGCCAACTCAAGAGGAGTTAGATAAATTTCATGCAGACATTAGATCACACGCTATTGTTGATGATGATGTAAGGAAAATTATTGAAGCTTTCCCTAGAAATGCACACCCAATGGGAGTACTTTCTTCTTTAACTAGTGCTTTAACAGCGTTTAATCCATCTTCTGTAAATGTTGATTCAAAAGAAGAAATGTATGCTTCTATTGTAAGAATAATGGCAAAATTTCCTGTTTTGGTTGCATGGACAATGAGGAAGAAAAAAGGAATGCACTTAAATTATGGTAGAAATACTTTAGGTTATGTAGAGAATTTAATGTACATGATGTTTAAGAAGCCTAATGAAGATTTTGAAGTAAATCCTATTATTAAGAATGCTTTACATAAATTATTAATTTTACATGCAGATCATGAACAAAATTGTTCTACTTCTACTGTTAGAATTGTAGGTTCTTCACACGCTGGTTTATTTGCTTCTTTATCTGCTGGTATTTCTGCACTTTGGGGGCCACTTCATGGTGGAGCTAATCAAGCAGTATTAGAAATGTTAGAGGCAATTCAGGCTGATGGTGGCGATACGGCTAAATATATGGCAAAAGCGAAAGATAAAAATGACCCTTTTAGATTAATGGGTTTTGGACATAGAGTTTATAAAAACTTTGATCCAAGAGCAAAAATTATCAAAGCAACTGCAGATGAAGTGTTAAATGATTTAGGTGTAGATGATCCAATTTTAAATATCGCTAGAGCTTTAGAAAAAGAAGCTTTAAGTGATCCTTATTTTGTAGAAAGAAAATTATATCCAAACGTAGATTTTTATTCAGGAATTATATACAGAGCAATGGGTATTCCTGTAGAAATGTTTACAGTAATGTTTGCTTTAGGACGTTTACCGGGTTGGATTGCTCAGTGGAAAGAAATGAGATTGAACAAAGAGCCAATAGGGAGACCACGTCAAATTTATATAGGTGAAACTCAAAGACCTTTCGTGGAAATTGAGAAAAGATAAAAAAATGTATTATTTTTACTAAAAATTTAAAGGCTTCATAATTTATGAGGCCTTTTTTATCTATCTAGCAATATGTTACAACTTAATATTAAAAATGAAACTTCTAGATTAAGGGCAGTTGTTTTAGGAACTGCAAAAAGTAACGGGCCAGCACCAAGTGTGGAAGATTGTTATGACCCTAAAAGTTTATTGCATGTTTTAGAAGGAACTTACCCAAAAGAAGAAGACATGATTTTAGAAATGGAAGCAGTTGCTAAAGTTTTTGAAAAATATAATGTAACTGTTTTTAGACCAAATATTTTACAAAATTATAATCAAATATTTTCTAGAGATATTGCTTTTGTTATAGATGATAAATTAATAAAAGCCAATATTTTACCTGACAGAGAAAAAGAATATCAAGCTATAGAGCCAGTTCTTAATCAAATTGATAAAGTAAATATTATTAATTTACCTAAAGAATGTCATGTAGAAGGAGGCGATGTAATGCCTTGGAATGAATATATTTTTATAGGTACATATTCTGCTGATGATTATGCAACTTATATAACTGCTCGCACAAATATGGCCGCAGTTAATAAATTACAAGAATTGTTTCCTAATAAAATTGTGAAACCTTTCGAACTAAGAAAATCTAATACTGATGCTAAAGAAAATGCACTACATTTAGACTGTTGTTTTCAACCAATAGGAAAAAATAAAGCAATTTTACATAGAAACGGATTTCTTATTGAAAGCGAATATAATTGGTTATTAAATTATTTTGGAGAAGAGAATGTATTTGAAATATCAAAAGAAGAAATGTATAACATGAATAGTAACGTTTTTTCAATTTCGGAAAATGTAATCATTTCTGAGAAAAATTTTACGAGATTAAATAACTGGTTACGAAATAATAATTTTATAGTAGAAGAAGTTCCTTATGCAGAAATTGCAAAGCAAGAAGGTCTTTTAAGATGTTCTACTTTACCTTTAATTAGAGATTAAATAATACCAAAAAAAAGCTGCTTTATGCAGTTTTTTTGTGTTTATGCTAATAGAGCTGCATCAATTACGTCTATAAATAAAATTAGGTAGTTAATTCTCGAGCATATTTAAACAGGCAACAATACGGTATTTTAAAACAGCATCTAAAGTAGCAATTGTGGCACATCGGCCAAAGTATTCCGAGACGAATTTGAGTTTAATAAAGCTTGAAAAGCATCGTTTGCAGTTGCAAATACGGCATAAGAACAAGGGCTAGACAAGACACTTGCTAAATCTGCTCTTCTAACAGCAGTAAACAAACGTATTAAATTATTTTATAGCCGCATCTGCAATTGTATTTGTTTCTAAGGTAGGTTTATCATTATTGCTGTAAGACACTAACAAGGATGCAAACAAAAATAGATATCTAAATGCATCACAATCCGTAAAAAAAAGTATAATTTTGTTTTTACATTTAATCTGTAATATGCTACAAACTACAAATACAATCTTAATGATACGTCCTATAAATTTTAGGATGAACGAACAAACAGCGGTAAATAACTATTATCAAAAAACATTAAAAGAATTATTGCCCGCAACTGTCAACCAAAAAGCACAGCAAGAATTTGATGCTTTTGCAGAAAAATTAAGAAATTTTGGAGTAAATGTTGTGGTGGTTTCAGATACTAATGAATTTGATACTCCAGATTCTATTTTTCCTAATAATTGGATTTCTTTTCATGAAGAAGGTATTGTTGCGCTGTATCCAATGTTTGCAGAAAACAGACGCTTAGAAAGAAGAGAAGATGTTTTGGTAGAATTAGAAAAAAATGGATTCCTAATTGAAAATATTATAGATTATACATCTGCAGAAGAAGAACAAGTGTTTTTAGAAGGTACAGGAAGTATGATCTTAGATCGTGAAAATAAAAAAGCTTATTGTGCTTTATCTCCAAGAGCAGATGAGGATTTGTTTATTGAATTTTGTGAAGAATTTGAGTATACCCCAGTAGTTTTTACTTCTTATCAAACTGTAGAAAATAAAAGAGAAGCAATTTATCATACCAATGTTATGATGTGTGTTGCAGAAACATTTGCTGTAATTTGTTTGTCTTCTATAGACGATAAAAGCGAACGTAAAAATATATTAAAACATTTAAAAGAAGATAAAAAACAAGTAATTGATATTACAGAAGAGCAAGTAAATAATTTTGCAGGTAATATGCTGCAAGTAAAAGGGGCTAATGATGAACTTTTTTTAGTGATGAGTCAAGCAGCTCATGATTGTTTAACGCAAAGTCAAAAATCGCAAATAAACAGACATTGCAAAATAATTTCTAGTTCTTTAGCTACCATTGAAGCCTGTGGTGGTGGAAGTGCTCGTTGCATGATGGCAGAAGTTTTTTTACCTAAAGTTAATTAAGTTACTGTTATAATGCATTTAATATTCCTTGCTGTTGCACCTGTTATGGTGATTGTTTTATATATCTATTTTAAAGATAAATTTGAAAAAGAACCGATTCCTTTTTTATTTAAAAACTTTCTTTTAGGCGCATTTGCAAGTGTTTTAATCACTTTTGTGCTTAGTATTGTAGCTAGCTTTATTTTTCAATTACCAAATGATAACAGCTTTATAGATCAATTTATAAAAGCATTTATAGTTGTTGCTTTGGTAGAGGAGTTTTCTAAATATCTTATCGTTAGATATTATGCACAAACAAACAAGGAATTTAATGAGCCTTTTGATGGTATCGTTTACGCTGTTATGGTTTCTATGGGATTTGCTGCTTTAGAAAATGTTTTATACGTTTTTCAACATGGAGTTGAAACAGGAATTACAAGAGCTTTTACGGCAGTTCCCGCTCATGCAGCTTTTGCTATTTTAATGGGGTATTTTATGGGAAAAGCTAAGTTTTCTAAGAATAAAATAATGTTAAATTTGTTAGGTCTATTCGTTGCAACAGTTTTTCACGGCGCTTATGATTTCTTTTTGTTTATTAATTTTATTCCGGGAACAGTAATTGGTGCTTTTGCTTCTTTAATTGTAGGTGTTATTTTGTCTAAGAAAGCGATAAAAAGACATCAAGAAAGCTCTAATTTTAATGTTTGATGATTTTTCTGATGACACTTTTTTTGTCATCAAACAAGATTTTTACAATATAAATTCCGTTGGAAAGATGAGAAATATTTATTTCTTTTTGAAGAGCATTAAAACGTACTACTTTTTTACCTAAAGGACTATAGATATCAACAGATTGTATTGTTTTTTTACTTCGGATAGTTAGGTTTCCAAAAGTTGGATTCGGAGAAATATTAAAATCCTCAAAATCATTTTTCGCTACTAACAAAAGGATTGCTCTATCGTCTCTAAATTCAAAAAATTTTTGTTTTAATGAGATGTTATTTTCGCTTACAGCTTCTCTAGAAATATAAAATTTTCCATTATCAAAACTTGTAATTCCTTCAACTTGATTGCCAATACCCAATTCATTTGTTAAGGTGTATTTGCTAAATCCAGATTTAAAAATATCATCTCCAGGTGATCTATTAGAACTGATATACACTAAAAACGGAATTGAACTAGCGTTAATACCACAAAGTAAAAAATTGCTGTTTTGTACCGTTGCGCCAGTAATTAAACCTTGAATATTGGCAGTACTAACTTTAACAGCTTTGTGATTGCCAATTGAAATTGGAAATTTATAAACATTGGTTTTTAAATCGCCTCTGTTTTTAGTGAAAAGCAGAAAATTATTTTCATAAACTACGAGAGCTTCAGCGTCAAAATTATGACTATCAGAACTTGTGAAATTTGTTTGATCCTCATAATAAAAGGAAATTATTTCAGCAGAAACACTGTTACCATTTTTAAAATCGGATTTTAAAATTCTGTAAATTTTTAGGTCTTTTCTTGTTCCTTTATTGTTTCCAGTATCACTAATGTATATATAAGTCTCATCATCAGCTAAATCTTCCCAATCAACATTTGTGGCATTTGTTACTGTAATTCGTCTGTTAAGAATTCCAGACAAACTATCTATTTCATATAAATAAGCTTCATCTCCGTTATCATTATTCGTGATGATTTTACCATCTAAAAAAAGTAAACCAGAGGTTTCTTTAACCACCGCAGGTAGATCGAATTTAGCTTTAAAACCTGTAATTTGACTTTGCCCTAAAAAGGAGCTTAGTAGAATCAATAAAAACAAATAATGAGTTGAAGCTTTTATCATTTGTTATTTTAAAGCTTCATCAATAATTTTTCCTGTAGATGAATTTGGAGCTTCTATTTGTAATAAATTTGAAATTGTTGGAGCAATATCTATAATTTCATATTTCTTTTTTGAAACCCCTTTTTTAATTCCGTTTCCATAAAAAATAACAGGAATATGTGTATCGTAAGAATAACCAGATCCATGAGAAGTACCTGTTCTGCCACCTGTTAAAGTTGCTGGGTAAGGGATTAGCATTATATCTCCAGAAAACTTTTGATTATATCCGTTTTGTAAGGAATTTAAAATACCGTCATTAAATCGAGTTGTTTGCAGTGTTTTGGCTGTAACAGCTTTATAAATTCCCTCAAAATTAATAACTTCTTCAGCCAATCTTTCAGCTACTTTATCTTTGTCTAAACCTAAAGATTCAATTTTATCTTTATCTAAAAATATTTGATAGTTAGAAATATTTTCTATCAACTCTACGGAGTTAAAATATTTTTTTGTAACCTCTAAAGCTGCTAATTTAAACTTACTAAAATTTAAATAGTGGGCAGGTATTTTTATAGATTGCAAATAAGCAGGAATATCAACAGCTGCATGATCTGCGGTTAAAAAAACAGTATACTTATCTTGTCCAACTTGTTGGTCTAAAAACGATAATAAATCGGCTAAATCTTTATCCATTCGTAAATAAGTATCCTCAATTTCTATAGATGTGGGTCCAAATTGATGCCCTACATAATCGGTAGAAGAAAAACTAACGGCTAAAAAATCTGTGTAGTCACCTTTTCCTAAATTTTCTCCAATAATGGCTGCTTTTATAAAATCTGCAGTAAAAGAATTACCAGCAGGTATTTCTTTTATAATATCAAAATCGCCGTTTTTTGCTCTTAAATTTGGGATATCGTGAGGAAAAGAAGCGGTAGTTTCTCCTGTAAATTTTCCTTCAAAAATATTTTCATCGGCAATACTATTTGTGTACGAATTTATATCATAAAGTGTAGTCCATGGCATATTTAAATAAGTATCTGCCTTCGCAGACTTATTGAAATCTAAAACCCAATTAGGTAAGTTTTCCATATAAAATGATGAGGAAACCCATTGGCCATTTTTTCCACCATCAAACCAGTATGCACCATTTGCTGTATGACCAGCAGGCAAAATAGCAGATCTGTCTTTTAGTGCAATTCCAATCGTTTTACCTTTCATGTTTTGCGCCAAATGCAATTGATCTGTAATAGTTGTTGTTTGTAATCTTGCGGGAGATTTTTTTCCGGCAGTGCTATCATTACCAATAGTTTTGTAATTTTCATCATCTACACAATAAATAGATTTTTTTAAAAATTTATCATACCAATCGTTAGATATTATTCCGTGATTATCAGGTGTAGTTCCTGTATAAATGGATGTATGCCCAACGGCAGTATAAGTTGGTATGTAATTATAATGTGCATTTTCTAATGAAAAACCGTTGTTTAATAAACGTTTAAAACCATTGTCACTATATCTATCAGAAAATCTGGTTAAATAATCATATCTCATTTGGTCTATTACAATACCAATTACAAGCTTTGGCTTTTCTTGTTTAAGTTCTTGATTTATTTGTTGCGCTTTACATCCTGTAAAAAGAAGTGAACAAAAAGTGAAAATTAGAATCTGTTTTTTCATGTTTAATAATACTTTATATATACATCAAAAGTACTTAAATTTTATTTTTGATGGATGGTTTTCGCTCTCTATTGATGTAAATTTAATACTTTAGCACAAAATTTAATCTATGAATTACATAGAGCATACGGGTAAATACTTTTTAATGCTTATTCAGGTTTTTAAAAAACCACAGAGAACTAGGGTTTTTTATGAAGCCTTGTTTAAAGAAATTGAAGAACTTGGCTTAAAGTCGTTGGGTATAATTATGTTTATCTCTTTTTTTATTGGTGGAGTAATTTCTTTACAAACTGCATTAAATTTAGATAGTCCTTTTATACCAGATTCTTTAATTGGTTTTGCCGCAAAAAGGTCTATTATTTTAGAGTTTGCACCAACATTCTGTTCAATTATTTTAGCAGGTAAAGTTGGTTCTTATATTACATCTAGTATTGGCGCTATGCGAGTTACAGAACAAATTGATGCCTTAGAAGTGATGGGTATAAATTCGTTAAATTATCTAGTGCTTCCAAAAGTTTTAGCAACGGTTTTATTTTATCCATTTTTAATAATTTTGGCAATGTGCTTAGGTATTTTTGGAGGATGGGTTGCAGGTGTCCTTTCTGGCCTATTTAGTGGCGAAGATTATATTGCTGGTTTACAAACAGATTTTAAGCCTTTTTTGTTGGTATACGCAATGATAAAGACCTTGGTTTTTGCCTTTTTAATTGCAACAGTGCCTTCATATCATGGCTATTTTGTAAAAGGAGGTTCTATTGCGGTAGGTAAAGCAAGTACTAAAGCGGTTGTTTGGACAACCATTTTAATAGTAGTAGCCAATTATTTTTTAACCCAAATGTTATTAACCTAAATGATCATAGTTAAAGATTTACATAAAGGTTTTGGTGATGTAAAAGTGTTAAAAGGAATTTCAACAACTTTTCATCCTGGTAAAACAAGCTTAATAATTGGTCAGAGTGGATCAGGAAAAACCGTTTTTTTAAAATCGTTAATTGGGTTGCATACCCCAGAAGAAGGTACAATTTCTTTTGATGGCAGAATAAATACCGAATTTACCATTCAACAAAAAAGACAATGGAGGCAAGAAATAGGCATGGTTTTTCAAGGAAGTGCATTATTTGATTCTCAAACAGTAGAAGAAAACGTAATGTTTCCTTTAAAAATGTTTACAGATAATACGACTTCAGAGATGTTAGATAGGGTAAATTTTGCCTTGAATAGAGTGAATCTACAAAACTCCAATAAAAAGTTGCCAGCAGAATTATCAGGAGGAATGCAAAAACGAGTTGCAATTGCAAGAGCTATTGTTATGAATCCAAAATATTTGTTTTGTGATGAACCAAATTCTGGATTAGATCCTCAAACAGCCATTGTAATTGATAATTTAATTCAAGAAATTACAGACGAATATAACATTACAACCGTAATTAATACGCATGATATGAATTCTGTAATGGAAATTGGAGAAAAAATTATTTTTTTAAAAAATGGTTTAAAAGCTTGGGAAGGAGATAGTAATGAGATTTTTAAAACTGATAATGAGGCTGTTGTAGATTTTGTGTATTCTTCTAATTTATTTAAAAAAGTTAGAGAGGCATATTTAAATGAAAAAAAATAGAAAAGATATTTGTTTAATTAAAATAAACGTGTATATTTGCAGCCGCTAAGAAAGAAAAGATGACCTGGTAGCTCAGTTGGTAGAGCATCTCCCTTTTAAGGAGATGGT
>TARA_R110002153_G_scaffold241146_1_pt1 | contig 10447 bp, 13 predicted proteins | sample TARA_R110002153 | Tara Oceans TARA_R110002153 (sample SAMEA4398193) | marine metagenome | biome: Polar Biome; feature: [SRF] surface water layer (ENVO:00010504); material: water (ENVO:00002006), including particulate matter (ENVO:01000060) such as... | depth 5 m
GGAGTCGCCGAAGGCGACGGAGCGACGACTCTATAAGTTTAGACTCATTAAAATAATACCGTTTAAGATTCCATACAGACTCATACAGAACGAACAGGAGCGACGACCGAAGGGAGGAGCGACTGATCAATGTCCCGTGTCCTTGACTCTCTAACGCTTAATTCTTCGACTCATTTTCGACTCTTTCGATCCACTAAAATGTTGGACAGGGATTCCTGGGTATGGCATATTGAGTCAGCGAATAACTATTGTTGTTCGCGAAGAAAGAAGAATAACAGGAGGAAAGTTTTTTTAGGGTTTGGGTTCTCGCACAGGACTCATAAGCCTGGGGTCGGCGGTTCGAATCCGCCTCTCGCTACCAGATTTTCCCAGACAGGGATTAAGTTATTTGAGTAGCACATAAAAAAACAATCCTTCACTAGAGTGTTTCGGTCCAAATCCGACACACTCGGAAAGGAAATATGTCTACGATAAGAAAGCACTATAAGAAATGGCAAGTGTTAATTAGAAGGAAAGGTTGTCCTCACATAATTAAAACTTTGTCTACATACGCAGACGCAATTAAGTTTGCACAGGAATCCGAAGACAAAATAAACAAAGGTTTATTTCAAGATCTTTCGGAAGCACAATCAACAACGTTAGCAGACGCACTCAAACGTTATAGAGATGAAATATGTCCTACGAGAAAATGGGGACATTATGAATCTCAACGAATAAATAAACTTATGAAAAATAAGATCTGTGATTATTCTTTAGCAAGAATAACATCTAATAAGATCGCAAAGTTTAGAAATGAGTTGTCGCTAACAATGGCTCCGTCAACGGTTAATAAATATCTAACGATGATTTCAGTTATCTATAATACTGCTAAATCAGAATGGGATATAAATTGCATTAACCCTGTATCGAAGATCAAACGTATGGTTGAACCCGAACCAAAAGATGAACGTTTGTTAAAAGAATATGAAACAAAAATAATGGAATATGTTTCAAGTTCAGACGTTTATTGGTTGAAAGCAATAACGTTAGTTGCTTTGGAGTCTGGAATGCGATTGGGTGAATTATTAAAGCTACAAAGAAAAGATGTGGATTTAATTAAATGTATCGCAACGTTAAGAGAAACAAAGAACGGATCTACGAGAAAGATTGGTTTGAGTCCTAAAGCTGTTGCAGAATTAAGAACGTTAGCACCTTCGATTGACGGAAGGTTCTTTCCAATTAATCACGATCAGTTCAAGAACGTATGGCGAAGAATGTTATCTAGATTAAAAATCCACGTTAGATTCCATTTGCTTCGACACGAATGGGCTAGTCGAATGTTTGAGAACGGTTGGGATATATCAGCCGTTGCAACGCAGGGAGGGTGGAAAGATTGGAAAGTTTTGAGAAGATATACGGCTTTAACTCCCGAATATCTTGCTTCTAAATTTAAACAGACTCAATAAATTGAGTCATAATGTCCCCGCCTACGGCGGGGGTTCCCCTGTGTACGGTATTGTACGGTGAAAGGATTGTGCGGGATATTAAAACACTTTGGCTAAAATAATTTTGTGATATAAACGTTAACAAGTTCATTGTTCTTTCTAACAATGCGAGGTCTTAAATTTAAAGAGGACACTCACACAAATAAATTTCTTTAAAACAGCAGAACGGTGATAAGATGAGTTGTTTTATGAGTATAGGAATTTTGAATAATAATAATCTAGATTATTTCGATGACGTTATTTTAATAACGTTCATTAGTATTTCCACGAGTTTCATAACAATATCATTATTAACGGTTTAACGACTGTTCCTGCTGTTTATGAAAATTGAGTAGGGAAGATTCACCGTCTTCCCTCTCGCAAAGAAGCAGGAAAAATAATGAACAATAAAATACTAAACACAAAGGGTTTAAGTGTGTTTCAAACACTCTTAACTGAATGGCGTTATTCAATAGCGATAAGAAATTGGAGGACGTCAATATTTAGACCAATAAAAAGAACGGTCTATAACCTAACGTTAAAACCATATTATTATTTAAAATGGTTTGAGTTAGTTGACGCAACACACGAAGCAGAAAGAACGATATTTAAAAGGTGGAAGTTAAGAGATCCTTTAATTATTGAAGTACAAGTTAGAGAACACGAAGGATTTCACAAACGTTGTGGAAGTGATGATGTTGTGAGAGATCGTGTCTATAAGAGATATCTTTGGAACCCCTTATCTAAATATAAATATTTCGAAACTAGTTATTATTGCAACGAATGTTTATTCGATCCCGTTGAACGATATTATTCAAGTGGTGGTGATGAAGGAGGATTCTTCTTCGGATCTAATTCTGATTGGAGCGAGTTTGAAGAATTAGAGAATGAAGAGAAAGGAGGTTCACTATGTCTATAAAAAAATGCAGACCTAAACCATACGAAAAAAAGACTTATACAAATCAAGATTTCATTGATGAGTATAAAAAACTTTTAGAAGCGTGGCAGATATTTTTCAAACACAAAGACAAAGTTTGGGAAACATCTTTTGCAAACGATAAAAAGTTGATGCAAATGCAATACAACAATTGGTATCTAGAGGAAACTAACAAAGAATTAATAACAATAATTCAGAAGTTAGATCCTGCTTATAACCTGACAAAATTCTTTGAAGAAAAAGAAAAAGAATTAAAGAAGAAGGAGTCAATTGATGAGTAGCATTGAAACAGCCGAAGCCCTAATAAAACAGGGCTTTGCGATCGTTCCATTAAAGAAAAATAAAAAACATAATACGGATACAGATATTCTTGAACGTGATTATACGGTTCAAGATGTTTTAAATCCTATTAATAACGCTTGGGACAGCGACGGCAATCTAGGAATTAATTTAAAAAAATCTAAATTAATTGACATAGATCTAGAGAAGAAGTCATCAATACACTTTGGATCTAAATGGTTGCCAAAAAACACTCTAACACTTGGAAGCGGACATAAGGGGATCACTCATTATTTTTATAAAAATATAAATGATGAAGAAACTCAAACGTATGACAAGTCTTTGATTGAGTATAGATGTGACGGACAAACAGTTGTTTATGGATCTACCGTAGATAAAGACTCGGGACAATTAGTTGAACGTTATTGGGATAGGACTATTGCTCCTGCACCTGCTCCAAAGAATCTTCAAGAGATAGCAAAGAAAATATATTTTGCTTCTTGGTTAGCTGATTCAAGAGAATGGGCTAATGCAAATGAAGGAGCTTTGAAGTTAGATAGTTGTATCAAACGTTATACGACTTGGAATGAAACAGAACGAGAGAATTTCCTTATGGATTTTTTTTCTTATGTACTTCCGCAAGGACATAGAGATCTAACTGAAAAAAAGTTTCAACGTATTGTTAATAGCAATAATAAAGAAACTAAAAACTCGGGTTATCAATCTTTCTCAAAGCATTGTGATATTCCTCCGCCGATGATGAAAAAAATGCTCGGGGTTATAGGAAATATGCCTAGTGGTGATGAGTATGAAAAAACACCGTCTAGAAGGGATTTTAAACGCAACGGCGTTGATATGAACGCTTTAATGAATAGGGACATACCTCCATTAAAATTTGCTGTTCAAAATATTCTTCCAGAAGGTTTAGTTATGATCGCGGGAAGACCTAAAGCAATGAAGAGTTGGACAATGTTAGATCTAGTTTATTGTGTTGAGAACGGAGCAAAGTTTTTAGGACAAGATGTTGAGAAAGGGAACGCATTATATCTTGCACTAGAAGACTCCGAACGAAGATTAAAAGATCGTGTTTTAAAACTAGGACACGCTTTTAATAGAATACACCCGACTGTTGACGTTGAAGCACCGTACATAGGTTTCGGATTAGAGGAAGATATTCAGAAATGGATTGATGAATCTAAAAGTCCTAGACTAATTGTTATAGATACTTTGGCTCGAATAAAACCGAGAGTTAAAAGATCAAACGGTACTGCATACGATTTAGATAATGAGTTATTGAGAAACTTGCAGAAGTTAGCAATTTCAAACGGGATATGTATTGCGATGATCTCTCACTTATCTAAAACACAAACGGATTATTCTTTCGACAGAATAACAGGATCAGCAGGACTCCAGGGAATGACAGACGCTATGTGGTTAATTGATCGAGGCGATACTGAAAATTCTAAAGCTAGTATTACAGGAAGAGGAAGGGACATTATGGACTTCTCATATGAGGTTAAATGGAACGACCAAACTTGGAAATACGAGTTCGTTGGAAATAAAGTTGAGATTGAACGCAATGAAAATAGAGCTTCAATACTTAATGCAATGACTTGCCTGTACTTACAGGATCAAGAGAAAAATAGACAAGTGAAACCCTCGCAAGTTTATAAATATCTAGATCATAAAGCACAGTCCAAAGAAGCAAAGAATATATCTAGAACGATGTTGAGAATGTGTGAAGGCGGAGAAATTTCCACAGGATCAAAGTTCGGAAATTATATGCTTAATAATTTAGTGAAAGACGAGGAAGTTCCTTTCTAAAGATGTATGTCGTACCTGTCGTTATAGTCGTAGTTTTAATTTTCTACGACTACTACGACTACGTTTAATTGTGTATAGAGCCGTCCAAACTTGCCGTGAAGATTCACGTACGCTAAATTCGTAATTGTTAATATTAACGTTATGGATAAATTTAAACTAACACCTTCGGAGTTTGCAAAAATGCTAGGCATATCAACGTCTGCTGTACGTCATAAAAGAATAAATGGAAAATTAGAAGGACAATACGTTCAAAAAGATTCAAAATACTTTTATGCTCCCCCTGGCAAGAGCCGTCCAAACAAGGTTCCCCTCACGCCGTACTCGAACCCTAAATTCACGGTTGGCGATCATATCTCGGCGTACCGTCCAAAGAAATACAAGAGTTATTATTATAAAAAAAAGAATAGAAATGTTCCTTATGATCAAACTAAATATAATAATGCACCGAACGGATATCAGCTTCAATTAACAAATGATCTACGGACTAAAGCTAGAATAGACTCGAAACTAAAAGCGAGTGATCTTGAATACATAACAGATGATCTAGTTAGAGAGATTCAAATTAAAAAAGCAAAAGAGAAAGCTGATCGAGTTGCAAAGTTGCGCGATGCTCAAAAGAGATCCATTGAGCCTGTTCAATTCAATCGTCTGTCAGCGTACCGAAATCTAGTTGCCCCCGAACCAAGAATGACAGGTCGTTGGTACAATCATAGAGATCAAAAAATGGAGGACTACGATCAACCTAAAATAGATTGGTCTAAAAAATATTATGGTTAATGCAGAATTAATAAAAGAAAATACAAAGTTAAGAGAAGTCTTAAATGGCTACGTAGAAAAACAAATGAAAAGAAGAACGTATATGAGAGAGTATATGCGAAAAGCTAGAGCAGAAGGCAAACTAGAGATTTGGAAAAATAAGAGGAAACAAAAAAATGAAGATAGCAGAATATAATCAAATGATGGCTTATCTAACTAGACCAAAAGTTAGAGATGTTGATTTCGGTTTAGGCGATACAAACGTTGAGTCTTTGGTTCCCGATTCTAAAGAAAATTTTAAATACACACCAATTTCTAAAAAGAAAAATAGAGATCCCGATATTTATGAGATCCAACACGAATTAAATAAATATAGAGCTAAAGAAGATCAATTAAAGGAGTTCGATTCAATGGACAGAACCACGTTCCCTAGTGATCCAATACAGCAAAAGAAATTAAAAAAAATAGAAAAAGAAGAATCTATATTTTCAGACATATTAAAAAATATGAAAGTTAAACCCTCTAAACAACGTTCAAAAAAACCTACAAAGAAAGTCGCAAAAGCTGATGACGACAAACAAAAACCAAAACCAAAGCCAAACGGAGTAGATACTGATCCTCCTGTTAATATAATCCCGTTCCCGTTTGACCGAGCAAATGAGAAACCTTGGTATGAATCCAATAGAGATCCAATGAACGATATGACTGTTGAAGAATATATGTTGATGAAACAAAAAGAATATGACGCTAAAGCAACAGCACGTGCTTTAGAAGTTGGTATTGGAAAACTTTTCAAATAAAAATTTTATAATATTTTTTCAAAGACGCTATTTTCCCGTTTCGAAATTCTCGTCTATCTATGACCAAACGTTAGTCTAAAGGTAGATCTATTAGGTACCATATTCTTATTTACTGACGTAGGTCTTGCAAAAAGTTAGAGGTTAAGATCCGTTTAGGATCCCTCTCGAATGTTTAACTGTTCACTCACTTGGTGGACTGGAGGAGGCGACAACAGTCGCCGACGACTCCGTAAGAGACTCTATTTCGACTCCGTTTCGTCGTCGCTAGCTATATTTAGTGGCTTGAGAGTTGCATAAATAATTTGTAATATGATCGTATGTTAATGCTTAAAACACTTGCTGATTCCTCCTGTCACTAGTTTAACTTCTAGGAGAGGTGGCCGAGTGGTTGAAGGCGCACGCTTGGAAAGCGTGTAACTTTGCACTAGTTACTACGGTATTAATCGCATAATACCTAACTAATTTAGATTTTAAGCATAAGCAAATTAAGATCCGTCGTCGCTACGTCGTCGCTAGCGAAATTTTCGGGTCAGAAAGGAGCGCTTATGTACTTAAGAAAACATTATGGAAAGTGGCAATGCCACGTTCGATATAAAGGATCTCGTATAGCACAATCATTCACTTCAAAAACCGAAGCCCGAAAGTGGGGCATTAAGACAATGAATGAAATGGAGCTTGGTACTTACAAGAACAGAGACAGATTATATTCAATGCAATTGAAAGATCTGTTGACCCTGTACTTTGATCACAGCAAAGATACTTACAGAAGCAAGACAACTGGGTTCACTATTGGTTATCTATGTAGAACTGAACTTGGTAAATGCATACTTGCTAGACTAGACGGAGTTAAGTTAGCTAATTTTAAAAATAAAGAACTGCTAACTAAATCCCCGTCAACGGTTCGTAAATATCTGTTGTTGGTTAGTAGAGCAATTAATATTGGTCGTAAAGAACTGGGCATACCGTTTGACAGTAATCCTGTTCAAATGGTTACGTTGCCTGCTGATCCGAGTCACAGAGATCGTGTTTTAACGGCGAGTGAACATCAAGACTTATATAAGATGTGTGATCAATCAGACATCTATAATATGAGAGAGATTGTTGAGCTAGCCTTTGAAACTATCTGTCGTAGAGGAGAGATCTTAAATCTTAAATATGATGACTGCAATTTAGTTACTGGCGAAGCATTAGTCAGAATTACTAAAAATGGTAAGCCGAGACGTATCGGTTTATCAGAGAGAGCAGTTGAGATTATTAGATCCTTGCCTCGATCAGTGAGTGGTAATTTATTTACCGTAAGATCTGTTTCAGCATTCGAAAAAGCCTTTAGACGTACAGTTGCAAATGCACGTATTAAAGACTTTCACTTCCACGATTTGAGACACAGTGGTGCAACATACCTTGCAGAGCAGGGGTGGAGTACTATTGAACTTATGGCTCAAGGTGGTTGGAGTAGTGCAGATATGGTTAAGAGATACGCAAACATATCAGCGAAACATTTAGCTAAACGTTTAAGAAAATAAGTAGTCGTAATGGAGTGCCTGTGCCGAGTACGGCATATGGCACTCAACAACCGAAGTTAATCAAATAACCCTCCAAAGTATTATAAGTGAGTCTTTACGCTAACTTACGGAGGTTATGACTTTGCAAATGTTAACTTATGTTAACCTCACTTAAACAATTGTGACTCAATTGTGTCTCCAACTTTTTATGGGAAAACATCATAGTTGCCTTATATTTTCAGAATGTTATATTGCAAATGTAAAGTGTGAGAAACTTTACTAGGGTTTGAGAGAGGAGTTACTCATTACCGACACGCAATAAACTTCTAGGCATTCGAGACAAGTCTTTACTCATAGCAAACGCTCCGAGAAACAATCATAAAAAAACAAGACCAACTGTTTAACAGCAGTTTTTAAATGGAGCGTAACGTATGTATAAAAACTTTGAGAAAGCTAATTACCATAATTTCAGATCTGAAATTGCTCACGATAGTGTGCGTGTATTATTTTTACAAATTACAAATATTCATAAGCTCGTTCCATTAACAATTATGAACTGGTGTGCAGAGGTTTGGTCGCCCCTGCACCCAAAACTAAATGGAACATATGAAAACAATCAAACATAAAGAAGAAGAAGCTAGAGGTATTGGAGACAATTCCGAGACAGCTAGTGATTATATAAATCAGCAAATAGATAAGTTTGGTCTGATAATTAATAAAGTTATAGCAAACGTTCTTGAAAAGACTTTGTACTATGATTTAGCAAAAGAACATCACGAGGGTGCTAGAACAGCAACAAGAGTTGCAGATAGGTTTAGAAATCTAGAGTGTTTAATAGACAATATAGAATTCAGAGAGGAACCTATAAAGCTCCTGCAAAAGTTTTATTATGCAGACAAAACAAACCCACTGCTTAAAAACCACCCAATAAGAAAAGATCACGCAATATATGAGAGAGATATTAGAGATCTAGAAAATATGTTTGGCAAAGAAGTTGCCGACTATTACAGAGCGAGGGTTAATGTCAGAAGCTAAACCTCAAGGAATTTACTATGAAAATTAGTGAATACAATCAGATGATGGCTCATCTCACTCGCCCAAAAGATAGCTCATCAACTGCAAACATTAATAATAAACCTATAAACAAGATTTCGTCAGGGGTTAAAGCCTTGGCGAAGTCTAAAGCTATGGCCAAAAGAATACGTGAGCCAAAAGTTAGGAATGTTGATTTTAAGTTAGGCGACCCAGTTGCATATGTGAATGAAATAAAAGACGTATATGACAACAACCCTGATGTTTATGAGATTAATAATAATCTCAATAAGTACAGGAGTGCTAATGATCAGCGACTTCTAAACTATGTTGACGGTGTTAAAAATAATGATCCTAAAACATTAAAAGCCATAGATGATTATTCAGACAAGTTACATTATGACAGCGTGCGAGGTCAGTTTAAGAAAGGCAATAAGGTTGGTGCATTAAGTGACTTTAAAAATGATGAGAAATTATTTGAGCCAATATTAGACAGACTCAAGGTTAAAGGTAAGAGAACTCAAACACCAATTCAAAAAAAATCCGTAGCAAGAGAGATACTCAAAAGCTTTAAACCAATAGAGCTTGGAAATGATTATTACAAAAATTTTCAAGAGATAAAAGAAATTCAACGCCAAAGCAAAGTCTCTGAACAGAGATTTAATGAAGCAATGAAGAAACAAAACGACCCTGATGAGAGTGGAGGTATTGCATACTTACTGGGTCTTAACCAAAAAGGAGAACTATAAATGCCAAATACAAGAAACGCAGAAATAAAAAACCAAATGATAAGAATGCAGGAAGAGTTGTTGCTCGACACACGCAAACTACTGGATCAAGCATTACACTTCAATGAGTACGCTGTTAGACAACAGAAACGTTATGACAGACTAGAGTCTGAAAACGCAATGATGAAATATAAATTAAGAAAATTAACTAACGGGGTAGATCCTGAATATAGCGAGAATGATAAGGAGGAAAACTTTTATGGAAAACCAAAAAACTAAATCATTGAATAGCATAGGAAAGCCAATTGATTATAGAGAAGTAGTACGTGTTGCTAAAGAAAGCTCTAAACCCTCTAAACCCACGCAGAATGGCAATAATAAGCCTAGCAACGTTATACCGTTTCCAATGCCACCCGACGCACCATTGAATGATTGGTACAAGACTGCAAGTCGTGATGATTATCTCGACTTACTAAACAGAGTGTATGGAGAAAAGTTTTTAAAAGATTTAACAATCGAAGAACTAAAAGACATACTTGAATACACCATAGATACAGGAGGGTTCAACTCGTGATATCAGAAAGTATAAAACAATCATTACTCAAGAATGAACTAATACTCTTTACAAGTGACTATGGAAAAAAGGGTGTAGCAGAAAGTTGGACAGTAAGACTCAAAAAACAAATAAAGCAATTAGATCAGTTTAAGGAATTTACAAATGTAAATATTGCAACTGGTGGCGATAGCTTGGTTGTAGATGTAGATCTTGATTGCCCCGAAGCTCTACTATTAGCAGACGCATTTCTTAATCCTACTGGAATGGAATTTGGTAGAGAAAGCACTCCTAGATCTCACAGACTATACAAAGTTATAGATCTAACAAAAAAACATACGAGAGTGTATTTCGACTTTAAGGAAAAAGAAAAATCAATGCTAGTAGAGTTGAGAGCTAACAAACATTACACAATGTGTGGTGGTCAATATGACAATGGAGAGAAAGTTGTTTGGAGTAAGTATGAAACTCCAGTTGAAGTGAATTACGACACTTTGCATAAACAATTATCAAAGCTAGCTGTTGCCTGCGTGATATTACGTAAAGCACCAACACCCGGGACAAAGATGAGAA
>TARA_R110002153_G_scaffold63552_2_pt1 | contig 10447 bp, 14 predicted proteins | sample TARA_R110002153 | Tara Oceans TARA_R110002153 (sample SAMEA4398193) | marine metagenome | biome: Polar Biome; feature: [SRF] surface water layer (ENVO:00010504); material: water (ENVO:00002006), including particulate matter (ENVO:01000060) such as... | depth 5 m
CTACGAAATATCAAACAGGTGGGATGGTTGGTATGTCCGGGCCACCCCCAGAAATTCCACGATTCCCAGCGGCTGGGCCAGCACCAGCACCTACACCGTCATTAAGTGGCGCTCAATCCAATCTGTTAAGGCAGGCACAGAATTATGCTCAAGAAACGGGACAGAATCCGCAGGCTGTTCAGGATCTCACTGCTCAGCATGGCGACCTAAGAAGGCCTCAGGCTCCTCCCGGCGCTCGTGGTGGTGGTGGTCGTAGAGGCGGTGGTGGTCGTAGGGGTGGTGGCGGTTAGTATACTTTAGTGGCTATTGATAAGGCTTTGAATGGAGCTCCTTTCCCGGAAGAAGAAGGAGAGGAGATCCAGATTGAAATCGTTAACCCGGACTCTGTTTCTATAGAGACAGAAGATGGCGAGGGCGGTGTCATAATCGACTTTGACCCAGATATGAGGGGTCTTGGCGGCGAAGCCCATGATGATAATCTAGCAGAAGTTATCCCAGATAAAGAACTAACTACACTTTCTCTTGATCTTATTGGACTATATACCTCAGACAAAGAAAGCAGGTCAGACTGGGAAAGAGCTTATATTAACGGGTTAGATCTTCTTGGCTTAAAGCATGAAGATAGAACAACGCCTTGGGATGGAGCTTGTGGTGTCTTTCACCCGCTCCTTACTGAGTCTGTTATTAAGTTTCAATCTCAGGCGATACAGGAAATCTTCCCAGCTAGTGGCCCAGTTAAAACATCTATTGTTGGGCAAATAGATGAAGAGAAAGAGAAGCAAGCCCATAGGGTTCAGAATTATCTAAATTACCTCCTAACAGAAAAGATGACGGAGTACCGTAGCGAAACAGAGAAAATGTTATTTTCTTTGCCGTTAGCAGGAAGTGCTTTTAGAAAAGTTTACCATGATCCCAGCATGGGCAGGCCTTGTAGTATGTTTGTTCCCGCTGAAGATTTTGTTGTTAGTTACGGAGCATCTGATCTTGTTACTTGTGAGCGAGCAACGCATGTCATGCGAAGAAGCGCTAACGAGGTAAGGAAGCTTCAGGTGTCTGGGTTCTATAGAGACATAGACCTTCCTATGTCAAGGCCAGATATTGACCGAGTTGAAGAAAAATACAACAAACTTACCGGCGATTCTGGCAACTATGACTATGATTCAAGGCATACCATCCTTGAGTTTCAGGTAAATCTGGATCTTCCGGGTTTTGAAGACGAAGAAAAGGGTGAGGAAACAGGAATTCAGCTGCCCTATGTTGTCACCATAGATTTATCTTCTCGTCTTGTTCTGGCTGTTCGCCGTAATTGGTATGAAGGGGATGAATTTAAGTTAAAACGTGAGCATTTTGTTCATTATCAGTACATGCCCGGATTAGGCTTCTATGGATTTGGCTTAATTCACATGATTGGAGGGCTGGCTAAGTCAGCGACCTCTTTATTAAGGCAATTAATTGATGCTGGCACCTTATCTAATCTCCCCGGCGGCCTAAAGGCCAGAGGATTAAGGATAAAAGGCGATGATACGCCAATTATGCCCGGAGAATTCCGCGATGTAGACGTTCCGGGCGGTACAATCAAGGACAATATCTCATTTTTACCCTATAAAGAGCCTAGTAACGTTCTTTATCAGTTAATGGGGGATATTGTAGAGGAAGGTAGACGTTTTGCCTCCGCTGCGGACGTAAAAGCTGCGGATATGAATGCAGAAGCACCTGTTGGTACAACTTTGGCCATTTTAGAGCGCTCAATGAAGGTTATGAGCGCCGTTCAGGCTCGGTTGCATGCCTCTATGAGGGTGGAATTACGCATTTTAAGTAAGATAGTGCGTGATTTTGGCCCTGAAGAGTACCCCTATGCGACAGATGGGGAGCAAGTTGTTAGTGCTGACTTTGATAATACGGTAGATATCATCCCTGTTAGTGATCCGAATGCTGGGACAATGGCGCAGAGGATTATGCAGTATCAAGCGGCCTTACAGTTAGCTGCTCAAGCTCCAGAGATGTACGATATGCCTTTATTGCATCGCCAAATGCTGGATATTCTAGGTATTCAGGATGCAGATAAGATTATTCCTAATAAAGACGATGTTAAGTTAACAGATCCTGTCAGTGAGAATATGAATATTATCAATGGCAAGCCTGTTAAGGCCTTTATTTATCAGGATCATGAGGCTCATATTCAAACGCACATGGCATTATCAGAAAATCCCAAGGTCATGGAGATTATGCAGAAAAGCCCCAATGCCCAAACTGCAATGGCCGAAATGTCAGCGCATGTTCAGGAGCATTTGGCTTTTCAGTATAGAATGCAGATTGAAAAAGAGCTTGGTGTACCGCTACCTGCTCCTGATGAAACATTGCCAGAAGATATTGAATACAGGATATCAAGGCTTGTTGCCCCGGCAGCAGCGCAGCTTTCCGGGAAAGCAGCCCAAGAACAGCAAATGGCGCAACAGCAAGAGCAGATGCAAGATCCTATTATTCAAATGCAGCAGCAAGAACTGCAACTCAAGCAATCAGATATACAGCGTAAGGCAGAAGCCGAGATGGCTAAAATACAGCTTGATATGCAAAAAGCAATGACCAAAGCGCAGTTTGACCAGCAGAAGCTGGAACAAGATGGCCAGCTAGAAGTGGCTAAGCTTGGGGTGAAGATAGCAGAAACAAACACTAAAGAAGAATTAAGCTCAGCCCGTATAGCTTCTCATGATCAGGTGGCGGGAGCTAAGATAGGTATTGATATCGCAAGAGAGATAATGGGCGATAAATGACAAAAGAATTAGATATATTTGACTATCTAAGATCAAATATACGCGATCAGATGAATGAGTTAAGCGACCATCTTAGCGGTGGGGCTTGCAAAGATTACTCAGATTATACAAAATGCTGTGGTGTTATACAGGGTTTAGCTTTAGCAGAGAGAGAAATACTTGACGCAAAAGATAGATACGAAAAACTTTAACGACTCTGGGCGGTTCCCAGTGCAACAACGCTAGATGCTGTCTAGTGCAAAAAACGACTTTGGGCGTACCCCAATGCAAGGAGAAAAAATGAGCGAACTAGCTCAGCTTCCAGAGCAAAGCGAAGAAGGCGATGCTCCTTACGCGAGTCAATTACCAAGCCCTCGGGGCTATAAGATATTGATCGCGCTTCCAGATCCCGATAGGGAGTATGATGGTGGCATACTGAAAACTACCAAAGCTGTTCAAGATGAAGAAGTTGGGTCAATTGTAGGAATGGTTCTTGAAATAGGAGCTGATTGTTACAACGACCTAAAGCGATTCCCCTCCGGGCCCTTCTGTAAGGAAGGCGACTGGATACTCATGAGGTCTTATTCTGGAACTAGATTCAAGGTTCAAGGAAAAGAGTTTAGGCTTATCAATGATGACAGCGTTGAAGCCGTAGTGGAAGACCCAAGGGGAGTTGTTAAAGCATGAGTGAAATACAAGAAAAAGATAGCGATCTTTACCAAGAGCCTGCTAGCGCAGAAGATAAGTTTTTTGGCGTTAAAACGGTTGTAGAAAAAAGAAAGCCTGTCGTTGAAGAAGATTCAGATATTAATCTAGAGATTATTGATGACCGTCCTGTAGAAGATAGGCGGCCAGCAAAAGCGAAGGATTCAGGCTCTGATGAAGCTGAAGATGAAGAACTTGGCCAGTATTCTGAAAAAGTTCAAAAAAGGCTGAATAAGTTAAAGTTTGATTATCATGAGGAGAGAAGGCAAAGAGAAGCTGCGGAGCGAATGCGAGAAGAAGCAGTCTCTGTTGCTCAGCAATTTGCAACTAAAACCAAAGAACAGGAAGCTCTTATTGCAAGAGGTGAATCGGCTTTAGTTGATCAAATAAAAGAGCGAGCCCAAGTATCTTTGCAAAGTGCTGAGAACGCCTATCGTAAAGCTTACGAAGAAGGCGATACTGATAAGATTATCAGTACTCAGCAAGATATGAATAAGTCTCAATCAGAGCTTCATGATATAGATCGCTATAAAAATAATATGAGCCAACAAGCTCAAGCTCAGCAAGCTTATCAAGAACAGAACTACCAACAGGAAATTGCCAGAAGGGCAGCTCAGAATGTAGCTTCTCAACAACAGCAAGCTCCGCAGATAACACCAGAAGCTCAGAAATGGGCAGAAAAAAATGATTGGTTTATGAAAGAGGGTCATGAGGAAATGACAGCCCTTGCTTATGGATCACATTCAGCAGCAGTGAGGCAGGGCTTGCCCCCGTCCACTGAAGGTTACTTTTCTTATATAGATAATCGTATGAGATCTGCTTTTCCAGATTATGACTGGGTGGATAATGGCGACCAACATAGCCGTGGCGCACCCGTGACACGCAGTCAGCCTTCGTCGGTGGTAGCACCCTCCTCTAGGAGTAATGGTGCTAAACCGCGCACAATACGGTTAACGGCCACCCAAGTAGCTCTCGCTAAGAAACTTGGGTTAACTAATAAACAATATGCCGAACAACTCTCAAAGGAGAATCAGTGATGGCTGAAGAGCGCACCCCAAGAGAAAATGAAATGCGAGAAACGGAAGAGTATCGACCTAGTGATGACTGGATTCCTGCTTCTATCTTGCCAACTCCCCGTGAACAAGATGGGTGGGTTTATAGATGGGTCAGGACTAGTGTATTAGGCCACTCGGACAATATTAATGTCTCAAAAATGATGAGAGAAGGTTGGGAGCCATGTCAATTTGACGACCATCCAGAGCTGAAATTAATCGGTTCAGATATTGATTCAAAATTTGTAGGCAATGTTGAGATCGGTGGTTTATTGCTTTGTAAAGCTCCAGAAGAGAAGATTGATTCTAGGACGAGACACTTCCAAAAAATTGCGGCAGATCAAATGGAATCTGTAGACAATAATTTCTTGCGTGAAAACGACCCCCGTATGCCTCTTATGAAACCTGAGAGGAACACGAGGACAACCTTTGGAAGAAATTAACCTTGTTGTTGCGGGGTTGATTTTTAATTAGTAAGGAGGCCAATTATGGCTACTACTGCAACCCCAATGGGAGCAGAACCTACTGATACTCTTAGTGCGAGCGGATCTTTTACAGGTAAAGTTCGTCATATTAAGATTGCCAGTGCATATGGTACTGCAATATTTTACGGAGATTTCGTAAAATTAGTCGCAGCAGGCACAGTGGAAAAAGCCGCAGTAACGACAGCTGTCGCTGCTGGGACTGTTGGTATTTTCGTAGGCTGTACCTACACCGACCCCAACTCAAGTCAAATGACGTTTAATCAACAGTGGCCCGCTAGTACAACGGCCTCAGATGCTTATGCGTATGTTGTTGACGATCCTAAACTGTTGTTCCGCATGCAAGGCGACGAAGCAATTGCTCAAACTGGACTTGGAAACAATGTCTCAGCAGTGAGCACAGCGGGCTCAACATCCATCGGTCGAAGCAAGAATGCCCTTGACGGGGGCTCTATTGCCACGACTAATTCACTACCACTGCGTATCGTTGACTTCGTAGATGGCCCGACCAGTACTGTAGGTGATACCTACACGGACTGTATCGTGACCTATCTTCCGTTAAGTCACGCTTACGAAACTAAACTTGGTGTTTAAGGAGCAATAAGCAATGGCTATTTCAAGAGCACAAATGCTGAAAGAACTCCTGCCGGGACTTAATGCCCTGTTTGGTTTGGAGTATGAAAAATATCAGGACGAGCATGACCTTCTGTATGAAACAGAAAGCTCTGACCGTTCTTTTGAAGAGGAAGTGAAGCTGTCCGGCTTCGCAGCCGCGCCGGTTAAAAACGAGGGCTCTGCCATCAGTTATGACTCAGCGCAGGAATCCTTTACGGCTAGGTATAATCACGAGACAATCGCGATGGGCTTTAGCATTACCGAGGAAGCTATGGAAGATAATTTGTACGACTCATTGTCTGCACGTTATACGAAAGCGCTTGCCCGGGCTATGGCATATACCAAGCAAGTTAAGGCGGCTTTCCCTCTTAACAATGGTTTCACCAATGCTTACCAGTCTGGTGACGGAGTAAATCTGTTCACTGCATCTGGTGATGGCGTAACTGGCGGTGATGGACACCCGTTGGTTAATGGTGGTAAAAACGATAACCGTCCCGCTACAGCGGCAGACTTAAACGAGACATCTTTAGAGAACGCAGTTATTGCAATTGCCGCCTATACTGATGAGCGTGGTTTGTTGATTGCAGCTCAACCAACTCGGTTGATTGTCCCCCCTGCGTTGATGTTTACGGCAAATCGCTTGCTAGAGACTACCCAACGTGTAGGGACAGCAGATAATGATATTAACGCTCTCCGAAACATGGGAGCAATACCCGAAGGATTTTCGGTTAATCATTATCTAACAGATAGTAATGCTTTTTATCTGATGACCGATGTGCCCAATGGGCTGAAGCACTTTGATAGAACTCCTTTGGAGACTTCTATGGATGGAGACTTTGATACTGGAAACGTGCGCTATAAAGCGAGAGAGCGTTACAGTTTTGGGGTATCTGATCCACTTGGGATCTACGGATCACCCGGGTCTAGCTAAGTGTTAAATACTTAGAGGGGGCTTTTGCCCCCTTTTTGTTTATTTAAAATTGTTTTAAACTAAAAAAACTGAGACTAATTAGCCCTAGCGACCGGCTCAGCGGACGCTTACGAAGACTCTGGGGCGAAACCTTTCGTAAGGAGGAAACCCAATGGCTCAGACGACCTTTGCTGGCCCAATTAGATCGCTTGCCGGTCTTATCAATGCAGGATACAGTGGCGTTGTTAGCCTAACAGCTAATACGACAATCACTGTGGCTGCCCATGCGGGACGACCGCTTCTCTGTAATGATGCCGATGGTGTATTTACGCTGCCTAGTATTGTTGTCACGGAACCCACCGATAAAGGTGATCCTAATCAACTAGCAAACTTAGGTGCTCAGTTTACCTTCATAGTCGTTACCGCTGCTACTGATATGGATATTAAAACAGATGGCACTGATAAATTTGTTGGTGGTTCATACACTGGTATTGATGACAGTGCAGCAGGAAAAAGCTTTATATCTGCTGCGGCTAATGACGTGATTACCCAAAATGGAACTACAAAGGGTGGTTTAGCTGGAAGTATTATTCGGATCACTGCTGTAGCTAGCGCTAAATATCATGTTGAAGGACAGCTGCTAGGCTCAGGTACTTTAGTTACTCCTTTTGCTGACTCTTAATATCAGTTAACCAAGGAGATGAATCATGGCAGACGCAGTAGCAACTCAGATTATTCAGCAAGATGGGAAAACTGCTATTTACAGGTTTACTAATGTAAGTGACGGAACCGGAGAGGCGGCAGTTGTAAAAATAGATGTATCTGGCTTAGCTAAAGACCCAATGACAGGCAAGTCATGTTCGTCGGTAGTCATTCAAAAAATTTATTACGCCACTATTGGTATGGGTGTAAAGGTTTTATTTGATGCAACTACTGATGTTCTGGCTTGGCAGTTAAATGCGGACTGGACAGATACGTTAGATTTTACCGACTTCACGGGCATTCCAAACAATGCAGGCTCTGGGGTTACGGGAGATATATCTTTTACAACGGTTGGACATACAAGCGGTGATGTTTATACGATTGTTATGCAAGTAAGTAAGAGTTACTCGTAGCATAATGGCCACTAGCGAAACATTTGATTTTGATTTAGATCTTAGTGACGCGATTGAGGAAGCTTTTGAAAGAGCGGGCCTAGAGCTTCGTAGTGGTTATGATTATCGGACGGCAAGAAGAAGCATTGATTTGCTTATGCTGGAATGGCAAAACAAAGGTTTGAATCTTTGGACTGTTAAATTTGACACTCAAGCTTTAACGCCGAGTGTTTCCTCTTATACGTTAAATAGTAAAGTATTTGATATTGTTGAGGGGTTTTTAAGAACAGATTCTGGGGATACTAATAGCCAGTTTGACCAAAGTATGTCTAGGATTTCTATTAGCCAATACTCGCATCTAGCGAACAAGCTGACGGAATCAAAGCCTTTAGAATACTATATAGCAAGAGCACCAACAGGAATTACTATAAATTTCTGGCCTGCCCCCGATAGCCAAGAAACATATACTTTTGCTTATTATTATATGGAAAGAGTTGAAGATAGTGGCAAGCCCGCATCTAACAACATGGATATTCCAGCCAGATTTTTACCTTGCTTGGTGGCAGGGTTGGCTTATCGGCTATCTATAAAGTACCCAGAATCTTCTGAAAGAGCTTCTTTATTAAAGGTAGATTATGATGAACAATGGGAGCTAGCAGCGGATGCAGCTAGAGAGAAAGCTTCTTTGTTTATATCTCCGGGAGGGTATCAATTTTGAGTTATGCAAGCGGAAAGTATGCTATTGGGATTTGCGATAGAACTGGGTTTCAATACCCAAAAAAAGACCTTGTTCCTCAAATAGTTAATCAAAGACCAACAGGGATGCTTGTTGGCAAAGATGTCCTTGATCAAGATCAACCTCAATTGCAACTTGGAAAAGTAAGAACAGATGATCCTCAAGCGATTAGGAACCCGAGGCCTGATAGAGGTTTAGCCGAAAGTAGGCAGTTATTTGCTTGGAATCCTGTTGGCGGAGGAAACTCGCAAATGGGGAGTAGAACTGTTGGATTGAATATAACGTCCGAATCTGGCCGTGTAACCGTGGTGACGGGATAATGGCTTGGACTTATACGACATTAAAATCCGCTATTCAGGACTACCTTCAGACAACAGACTCAGATTTTGTCAGCACTCTTCCTACAATAGTAACTCAGGCTGAAGATAGATTACTAAAATCTATTCAGCTTCCTGATTTTAGAAAAAATCAGACAGGGACTATTACCCAGCATAATAAATATCTATCACTTCCCGATAGTTTTTTAGCGCCATATTCTCTCGCTATAGATAATTCAGGCTATGAATTTCTACTATTTAAGGATGTTAATTTTATTAGAGAGGCTTACCCCGTTGCTACGACTTACGGAGTTCCAAAATATTACGCGCTTTTTAATGAATCCAGCATTATTTTAGGGCCATCGCCAACAGCTGAGTACACTGCTGAGTTGCATTATTTTTATAAACCAGAATCCATAACAGTTGCTTCGTCAGGGACTAGTTGGCTTGGGGATAATGCAGAGAGTTCTTTGCTTTATGGGTGTCTTGTTGAAGCGTATACCTTCTTAAAGGGTGATCAAGATCTAATGCAGCTTTATGCTACAAGATACGATGCTGCTATTGGAGAGCTTAAAGACTTAGGAGAAGGATACAATACAACAGATAGTTATCGTTCTGGCGCTGTTAGACAGGCGAGGCAATAATGTTTGGCCTTAGTGTGTCCCAAACTGGGACTGTAACTGTGGCAACGACAAGCAATAAAGGGCTCCCCATTGATCATTGGGCCAATAGAGCAACTGATACAATTATATCTGTTGGCAACCAAAGTCATCCAGAAATAACAGAACAAGCAAAAGCTTATAAAGAACAAATTAACCATGTCATAAAGCATTATATGCAAGAAGCAATTAATAGTAGTAAGACAGATTTAATTGCTGAATTATTAGATAACGGTTATGAAGAAATCGCTGAAATATTGAGGAAAATGTAATGGCTATCACCCAAGCAATATCCACCTCTTTTAAAAAAGAGATACTACAAGGAATTCATAATTTTACGAGTGGCTCAGGTGGAGGAACGACGACTACCACTGGGAGTGGGAATACTTTTAAAACTGCATTGTATACCTCTAGTGCAACAATGAGTGCTTCTACTACAGCCTATAGTTCAACTAATGAAATTTCTGGTACTGGCTATACAGCCGCCGGTGCAGCTTTAACTAATGTAACACCGACTACATCCAGCACTACAGCACTTACAGATTTTGCAGACTTGACGTGGTCTAGCTCTACAATCACTGCAAGAGGAGCCTTAATTTATAACTCCTCTACCGCAGCAGGTTCTGCTAATAGAGCTGTTTTAATACTTGATTTTGGCGCTGACAAAACATCTACCAGTGGGGATTTTACTATTCAATTCCCAACTGCGGATGCTAGCAATGCAATAATCAGGATTGCATAGGGCTAACATGTGGCTGACACCATTGTTGCATTTCAGGGATGGGATAGTTCTACCCACGGTTGGGGGGAGAGCACTTGGGGCGGTGATGTTGTTGTTCCGGGAGCAACTGCCTCGGTTGGTTCGGTTACGATTTCGGCGGATGCGAATGTCTCTGTTACGGGTGTTTCGGCAACGGGGTCTATTGGGTCGGTTACTGTCTCTGCTGATGCAAATGTTTCGGTCACTGGCGTATCGGCTAGTGGGGCAATTGGATCAGTTACTGTTACGGGTACAGCAGTTGTTTCACCCACAGGCACCAGCGCAACCAGCGCAGTTGGCTCGGTTACAGTATCCGCAGATGCGAACTTTGCGGTTACAGGCGTTTCTGCGACAACTTCGGTTGGCT
>TARA_R110002153_G_scaffold43986_7_pt1 | contig 10419 bp, 13 predicted proteins | sample TARA_R110002153 | Tara Oceans TARA_R110002153 (sample SAMEA4398193) | marine metagenome | biome: Polar Biome; feature: [SRF] surface water layer (ENVO:00010504); material: water (ENVO:00002006), including particulate matter (ENVO:01000060) such as... | depth 5 m
GACTGTCTGGACATACGGTGGTGCAGGAGGTGGAACTCCTGTGGCAGATCATATTTCAGATATTAATGCCATGATTACGACCGCTGACACACAGGCAGGTGTATCGACAAACTATACAGTTACTGAAGCAGACTTTGACTCGACGAGTGAGGGATTAACTCCTTACAAATTCGGGTATACTGCTTAATATAGTGGCGATTGAATAGGAATTTTCAGATGGTCACTTAAGCGTTAAAGCAGGTTCTGGGATTATGAATATAGGAACAGGATACTCAACAGAAGCTTTGGTAAAAGACAAGAATGTTTACCTTAGTTTAGCTGGCACTTCAAAAGCTATCAAGCTTGAGTTTTAAAAATGAAAAGATATAGGCAAGTTCACATTATAGTAACAGATAGAGGCTTTAAGTATGAACCTCTTGCTAACATCCCAGAATTTAATAACGAAAAAGAAGCTTTAGATTATTGGGAATATAACAAAAATAGAATTCTTGATGTTAATTTTTATGATGATCCAATTGTAATTATTAGAAGAGAAACAAGTAATGTAATGTCAAAAGAAATTTATTTACCAACTAAATAAATTTTGTAGAATTCTTTATTTTTCCATTTATAATAGTTAGATGGAAAAAGTTAAAATCAAGGTTAGCAGGTATGACATCTTTGATTATGTCGTAGGAAATTCTACATTTGATCCTATTGAAAAGTGTATCGATCCAATTCGATATGAGGTATTTGATACTTTTATTTTTGATAATAAGAACAAGTGTAATATTAATCAGGACGAACAGTTTCGAGAGTTTGGAGAACAAGTTACAAAACTAAGAATAAGATCTAGAAAAATGCAAAGAGACGAAATAGATAGGCTTTGCGAAGAACTAGAAGAAATAGCTCCAGTATCTATTTCTTTATAGAATGATAGAATTTGCTATAGACATTCAGGGAGCTTACGCTATAGGAGATAAAATTCAATTAAGTTCAATACCAGAAGCTTTTTATAAGAAGTATGGTCAAAAATTAATCGATGTAAAAAAATGTTGGATTTTTGATTATAATCCGTATGTCGTTAGAGATGTAGATTTTCCAGAATTAAAATTAAAAAGCCCAAATGACGAACGCATTCATTTACCTGTTATTTATAGTAGGGATTTAAAGACTATTCGTCGATTATGGAGAAAAGATACTCAAATTAGCAATTTATCTAGGTCTTATTGGTTTTATCTTTCTGCGGGAGTAAACCCTTCTTTTGATATGTTGAAGATAGATTTCCCTAGAGGGCCGAGGCTTTATAAATATGAAGATCCAAGAAATGTAAATCCTACACAAATAGCAATTCACGTTGGCCCAAGCGGCTCTCTTGGTAGGTATATACCAGATAGTATTTTAAAAACAATAAAAGAGAGATATCCTAATTACGATATTATCCAAGTGGGTTCTATTGGAGATAACTCTTCCCCATTTATAGATAAGAGGGATGTTGAGTTGTGGGAGTCTGTAAAAATTATAGCGCAAAGCGCTATCTTTATAGGTATAAATAGTGGCCCAATACATATAGCAAACTGTTATCCACATATAAGTAAAAAATATATTATAACCTCTACAGTAGAAGACGAGGAGGTAATTGATATTGCTCAATTCTCACCTTTAGCTGGAGAATCTTTTGGCAAAACGGAATGGGCAGGTTGGGTGGATCATGGTTGGCAGTATTACAATCCTACAGAATACGATTTGGGCTGCACATACTCTTATAAAAAAATATAATTATTCCCGCCTTTTTTTGCATTGTGTAATATAAAAGGAACACAGATAAAATATTATGGACATTTTAATTAAATTACTTGAAGAGAATCCTTGGTTCGGTGTAGTAACTGCTGCGATTGCGTTTGCTTCTGCTATTGCCGCAGCAACCCCTACTCCGAAAAAGGGTAGTATTTGGGCGAAGGTCTATTCTCTAATTGACTGGGCTGCCTTAAATGTAGGCAAAGCTAAAGATTAATTATTCCTTGAATAATCCATTTAGCAGGATATAATACTCTAAATGAGTATTGAACCTGTTTTTTCTAGACTAGAAGCTCACCCAAAAGGGTGGGGAGATGAGCTTTGGATAACTAACAACGAAAAGTATTGTGGGAAGATCCTCCGTTTTAACGAGGGGTCTTCTTTTTCTATGCACTACCATATTTTAAAAGAAGAAACTTGGTGTATTACTCAAGGTAGCCTGAAAATAGAATTTTTTGATCTAGAAAAGGCTGAAAAAAGAGAGAGAATATTAGTAGAGGGAGATGTAGTTCATTTAAAACCCTGCACACCTCACAAATTAACTGCATTAGAAGACTCTAGTGTTTTTGAGGTTAGCACTCAACATTTTAACGAAGATTCTTATAGAATAGAAAAGGGAGATTCGCAAAAATGAAATTTCTTGTTATAGGAGAAACCTGTAGCGATAGGTTTTGTTACGGAAAAGCAGAGAGGCTTTGTCCAGAGGCTCCTGCTCCAGTATTTGTTCCAGAAAATGGAGTAGATAATTTAGGCATGGCTACAAATGTATATAGAAATCTAATAGCTCTTGACGAAGATACTCATAAAGATATCCCATATAAAAATCAAATTGATTTATTTACTAATGAATCAGAGGGTCATAAAACTAGATATGTAGACATGCAGTCGAATCAAATGTTGCTAAGAGTAGATACAGACTCTTATCCTTACTGTGGAGAACTCCCCTCTAATATTGAAGATTATGATGCTGTAATTGTGTCTGATTATAATAAGGGGTTCTTAAAAGAATCTGATCTAAGACAGATTGGTGAGAGGAGTAAACTTTCGTTTTTAGATACTAAAAAGAGATTTAATGTAGAATGGGCAGATGCTTTTACTTTCATAAAAATCAATGAAAAAGAATATTTAGAAAACGGCTGGAAACATTTGGCTCAAAACGTAATTGTAACAAAAGCCTCTAAGGGTTGTTGGTATAACTATAAAGATTATTCTATTAAATCTCCTTCTGAAGTCAGAGATGTTTCTGGGGCTGGCGATACTTTCTTAGCTGCCCTGTCTTATACTTATACTGCGACAAAAAATATTGAAACAGCGATTCTTTTAGCTCAAGATTGTTGTCAAAAAGTTATACGGAAAAAAGGAGTAGCAACGATATGAAGCATAAAAAGATAATTTCTTTTGAAGAAATAAAAAGAGAGAGAGAATTTGCTAGAGAGCTAGAAAAGTGCGGAATTAAAAAGTTCTTTATTTTTACAAATGGATGTTATGATTTGTTTCATGCTGGTCATGCTAGTTTACTAAATACAATGAAGGATGCTTGTAGCTTAAATTCCAAGTTAGTTGTCGCAATTAATGGGGATGAAAGTGTCAAAACATTAAAGGGGGAAGGAAGACCAATTTTATCTGCTAAACAAAGAGCTTACACTGTAGCTTGTCATGAAGCTGTTGATTATGTTTTTATTTTTAATACAAAAACTGTGGCAAAACATTTAAAAGAACTTCAACCAGATTTTTGGTGCAAGGGAGGCGATTATGATGAGGATTCTCTAAATAAATCAGAGGTCAAAGCAAAAGGATCAGCCATATTAAAAGTCATCCCTTTTGTTGAAAATATCAGCACAACACAAATAATAAATAAATTAAAATAATGAACAAGGGAAACAAAAAAGAAGTTTCTTATTATAGTAATGAGATGCAGGATGTAGCTGCCTTAGAACTATTTGGAGAGAGTGCTTCTCTTAAATTTTTAGATATAGGTTGTCGCCATCCTGTTAAGGGCAATAATACCCTGCTCCTTGAGGAGAATGGTTGGTTAGGTCTTTGTGTTGATATAAAGGATTATTCTAAAGAATTTAAAGAAGAAAGAAAAACTCCTTTTTATAAAGTGGATACTACAAGTAAAGAGTTTATACAACTCTTAGAAGAACATTTTCCTGAAAAAATAATACACTATATATCTCTTGATGTTGATTTGGCAAGTTTAGCAACTCTTGAAAATTTATTGGAAAATGGTTTTAAATTTATATTCATGACTTTTGAACATGACTCCCATTATGTTAGAACACAAGAAGTATGCGGCGAATGGAATGGTGGAGATAGACCTATTAATGAAGTTAAACTTTGTAAGTTTAGTTCCAAGGACATCTTGGAAACTTGTGGATATAATTTATTATTTGAAAACGTGTCATTTCATGAGCATAATACTAGCATCATTCCGCACCCTTGGGAAGATTGGTGGATAAACCCTATGTGCTTCAAATATCATCATTTACGAAGACTTAAACAATTCTCTGGTAAAAATATGCATTTTAAAGATTGCGTTGATAGAATTGTAATTACTCGAATTTAAATGAAAACATACATTGTAGATATTGACGGCACTATTTGCCGACATGAAAACGAAAAAGCTCATTACAGCCAAGGAAAACCTATAAAAGAAAGAATTAAATTCTTTAATCAGTTATATGATGCTGGTCATACAATTATTTATTGGACGGCAAGAGGTGGGTTTTCTGGGGCAGACCATTCAGAACTAACTAAGCGTCAATTAGATGAATGGGGCGTAAAAAGAACTGAGCTAAGAATGGGGAAACCTTCATATGATTATTGGATTGACGATAAAGCTTTCAACGTAGAGAATTTCTTTATGTCAGATCTTAAGACAGGAGAAACAGAATCAATGACACTATGATATCGAATAAAGCCAAAAACATGTCCTCTGTGGGACATATCAATAAATCAATCAATGTTGGTCAAGAAGGTCAACAAAGGTTTTACGACTCTTGCAGAGCAGCCGATAAGGAAATCAAAAAGACAGGTCAGTATGATGACATTAAAAATCATACAGATTTTGTGGTAGATGGTATGGGATTTGATGTAAAAGGCTTAAAACAAACACAAAAAGAAGGAAAAATCCTCTTAGAAATTAAAAATGTTCAAGGAGAAATGGGCTGGTGCAACGATTTAAATAAACCTGAATGGATAGCTTTTGACTTTGGAGCTTTCTTTCTGTGCGCTAAAAACAAAGATTTATATAATTATGCTATTGAGTATTGCAAATTAAATGATCGAGTAACTTCCATTAAGAATGCTCTTCACAAGGGGTATAACAGGAAGGGTCGAGAAGACCTAATGACTATTATTTATATGTCTAGCGTCCTTGAATGCTGTGAACACTGGTTCCTCCCATATGAAGAATATCGTTCCCCTATGGAGCTTTTATAGTGTAAAAAATAACATGCCATTACCGACTCCAAGAAACAATGAAAAAAGAGGCGATTTTATGGGCCGTTGTGTTTCAGATTTAACTGATAAAGATGAATTCAATGACAATAAGCAGAGGGTTGCTGTTTGCATGAATATTTTTAAAGACACTGAATCAAAGGCATCTGTGGTTTTTGAAGACGGAGATGATACAACTCTCTTTTTTACAGAGGCGGCTAATGAAAATAAGACTTTAAATAAGCCATTTAGAACGCCAAAAGGGCCAAAGAAATTCTCTGTTTATGTAAAAAATAAAAAAGGGAATGTAGTTAAGGTAAACTTTGGTGATCCCAATATGGAGATTAAGAGGGATGATCCTAAAAGAAGAAAAGCATTTAGGGCTAGGCATAATTGTGATACAGCTAAAGATAAAACAACCCCTAAATACTGGTCATGTAGAATGTGGAGCGCAAAAAGCGTCACAAAAATAACAAAAGCCTCCACAGAACAAGAATGGGATGGAGAATCTCTATATGACGAAGCAGATCTTTTGACAACTTGCCCTTCATTAGCGTATGTTGATGAAATCACTGAAGAGTCTGAAGCAGCAAAACGAAGAGGAGCAAAGGTCAAAGAGTCTTACGGATCTCCAGACATGAATGATCACTACTTTGATAGCAAAGAAAAAGCTATGAAGGATGCCGAAAAGATGGGTTTAAAGGGAATCCACACTCATAAAACAGAGGATGGCAAAACAATGTATATGGCAGGTCCAAATCATGAATCCTTCATGAAGCGTCATAAAGAGATCCTTAAAGAAAAAGAAAAGTCTGACAGTAGCCTTTGGGAAAACATCAGAAAGAAGAAAGAGCGTATTAAAAGGGGTTCTGGTGAGAAAATGAGGGGAAAGGGAGACAAAGGCGCTCCAACATCAGAGCAAATTGAACGCGCTAAAGGCTCAGAATCTAATCCTAAACCTAAAAGTGGGTGAGGAAGTTGTGAGTAATCTATAGTTTGTAGATAATAAAAAATAATTTAAATAAAAAATACGAACTCTTTTTTGGGTTCGTATTTTTTTGACTAGCGCACAAATAATTGAAATAGGTGTAACTATTTTATATTATTATTAAAGTGAAAACCATCGTAAAAAAGTCCATAAAACTAGAAACAAAGAGACACAACTTTGATAATGATTTTGCATATATTGAAGTTTGGAGGAATAACACTTTAAAAGACTGTTATTTTGCTGAAAAACAATATCTTTGGCCTGATGGTTCTCTAAAAAGAGGTGGACTTAAATATTTTTACTCACGCAATTTGGCGGGATTTATAGAGAAAGACATTAAAACTTTAAATTATAATAAATTTAATTGTTTTGACAAATTGTATTATTTCGATGAAGATGGTGAAATTTTACAAATAGATTACGAAACCCCATTTTCTTTCACAAAGCAAGATTTAGATGCCTGAAGAAAAAGAAGAAGAAATAAAGATCGATGACTTTTCTCAGAGAGTATCGAAAGAAGGGTTTACTATTGACGATGTAACACCCTTCCTTCCGTCTGTTGATTATGTATTTGATGACGACGGACTTTTAGAGTCTTATGATGTCAAATTTAATCAAGGTTACTTTTTTAATAGGACTTCAGAAAATCAGGTTCAGACTAGAGACGATCAAAAAATCAGCAATATGGCTGAGGTTTATAATCTTCCACTTGAACATGAGATTGAGTATTATGTAGAAGTAATCGTAAGTGCTGAAAACTTTTTAGTAAATAAAGCGACCTTTACTGGAGTTAGTGGAGAAGGATCAACAGATGGTTTAGTAACCGCCTTTCCTCATATTCTTTTTGCTTCTGATACTGTTACAGAATTTACAGGATATTTTCCAATTTTAAAATTAAAAAATGGATCTTTAGAAGAATATACTCAAAGAAGTAATATTCAGCTTTCAGACAGGCAATTTAGACAATTAGGAACTGCTACCGCAGGAGTTTCAGCCCTGCCTTTAGTAGATGATGGCCACATGAGCGAATCAAATCCAGTTAGGGTTAGGAATATCGTTGCTGGCACAGGGATTTTTATTGATCAAACTGATTCTTCTATCATAATTAACGCTACTGGGACTGGAGAAGGAGGAGGAACTGGTTCATGTATAAACATTGGTTCGGCAGTAGAGGTTTATAATGACGGGCCGCCAAAGTCCAGTAACCCTTTTGAATTTAGGACTATTACAGGTGAGGGGAATACTGATGTATTAATTGATCCAAATAATGGCAGTCAGATTTTGATTAGTGGAGGTCTTGCTGAAAACATGCCACACGCTTCTCACCCAATATACGTCGAAGACGAGAATAAACCATTTCTGTTTAAAGGATTAGCAGAGGGAGACGGGATTTCTCTATCCTCTGATGCCCAAAATGTCATAATATCAGCTACAGGAGGCGCTACTGGAAGCTGTGCTAATACTGGAGATGGAGTAGATATTTATGTAGAAGGGAGTAACGATCCTTTTATATTTAGAAGTTTACAAAAAGAAGTCCCAAGTAATAAAAACAACGTCACTGTTAAGTTCTTAGGCGACAATAATGAAGAAATTCTTATTAGTGGCGGTCATGTTGACAATATAGGGGCAGGAGCGCAAGTTTATTATCAAGATAGCATTAGACCATTTGAGTTTAAAACTCTAACTGGTGCAGAAAATATTGAAATTACCGATCAAGGTAATATGCTAGAAATTAAGTCTGAGGACAAGTTTTGTGGTCATCCATATGAGCATTTAACTGATTGGATAGCATATGTAGAGAATACGAAGAACCCAGCCGAGTTTAGGGGATTAAATTTTGGCAGTGGGATAATCGTTGATAATCCTGATTCCTGTGCTCCTACAATCAGCGTTTCAGGTTGGACAGCAGAGAATATCGGGGGTGGAGCACCCATGTATATTCCCGATTCTGACTTTCCAGCAGAATTTAAAACTATAATTGGCACGGAGAATGTTGAAATTATTCAAAATAGTCAGACTATAGAGATTAAGTCTGAGGATCAAAATTGTGGTTCTGCGGATTGGCAAGCTTATGTAGATGGTGAAACGAAACCAGCTAAGTTTAGAGGTTTGAATTTTGGGGATGGGATAATCGTTGATGCTACAGATACCTGTGCGCCTACAATTAGTGTTGATACAGGTTGTTGTGATTTAGACGATACTTTATCTGTAGGTTCTTCTTCTTCCAGAAATATAGGCGTTGGCGGGGGAAGCATAGGTAGCAATTATTATGCGGAAACTCCTGCTGCTGACAACCTTCATGTAGAGGGCAAAATGGGGGTTGGGGTTAGCCCAAGTGAAATAACTTCTTATTCAGATAAGGTTGTTATTTGTGGATCTATGAGAGTTAAGGGCGGGGCTGGCTCTATTCCCACAGAAGGAGACTTTTATCTTGGCACAGCATTAACCCCCGCGCTCAAGAAAAGAATATCATTCGGACGGGGGATATTAGAAATTGGAACAGATATTCAAGAACTTGACTTTAGATATCCACAAGCAGTATCTATAAATCCACAAGGGGCAACTTCGATTTCTCACCAAAGTGATTTAGGTGGATATGATATCAATTATCAGTCCCCAGCTACAGGATCTGCTATATTAGGAGGTTCTGGTAACGCTATTAGTGGTAACTATAATGTTATTATCGCTGGTATAAATAACCAAATTTCTGGAGGTAACACAAATGTTATCGGTGGTGGATCTGGTATAAACGTAGATGGTAGTGAATTTTCTGTAAGTGTTGGGGGTAGAAACAATGATGTTAGCGGTAGTAATTTTGCAACAATTGGTGGTGGTAAAAACAATTTAATCTCTGGTTCTGACAGCGCTTCTATAGCAGGTGGAATTACAAACCAAATTAAACAAGCTTTTGCTGCTTCTATCGGAGGAGGACAAAATAATTTAATTAAAAACAAAGCATCTGCGATTGCTGGTGGAGAGAGCAACACAATCGAGCAAAAATTAATCGACGGTGGCTATAACTTTATTGGTGCTGGTGTCTCCAATACGATTAGCGGTTCTGAAAGCACTATTGCGGGAGGAAATAATAACTATATATCAGGATCAAGATCAACAACTCTTGGTGGAGCTTATCAAGTCATTGGTGCAGATGATGCTGTAACCGCAGGAAATTATTCGAAAGTTCAACCCAGTCATCATGGTGCTTTTGTATTTAGTGATTCTGTAACTGCTGATACATTATCTACTGGTGCAAACACAATGGTCTTAGGCTTTAAGAGCGGTATTTTTGTCGAAACGGATAGTGGTCTTTATGTAAATGGAAACCCTGTAATGACGGGGATCAATCCTTATGATGAGGATACGTTACAGACTGTTACTACTCGCGGGAATGAAACGACAACATCAATCATCTCTACAGGTCCGTATATATCTGGAGTTACTGGGTTGTTTAGTAGCAACGTTGGGATAGGGACAAATAATCCTACATTTAATTTAGATGTTTATGAGGACAGTTCAGAGACTGTCCCGATGCTTAAATTGAGACAAGATGGAGTTGGTGATGCTTCGATTGGCTTTAATATTATCGGAAGCACACAAGCTAGTATTGGCCTAGATAATAGTGATGGTGATAAGTTTAAGATTAGCAGAAGTGAGGCTTTGGGAGCTTCTACTCAATTAACTATTGATTCCTCTGGAAACGTTGGTATAGGAGCAAGCGCTCCATCAGTAGGTTTACAGCTTGGAAATAGCACATCAGGAGAAACAAAAACCGCCATATTTAATTCAGAAGGCGGCGCAGAAATTGGTCTCAAAATAAAATCTAGAACCAATAGAGCCAAACTAGCTGTATCTGATAATGATACTACTGCTTATGTGGTAGCAGAAGGAACGATAGCCTCGTTTGGAAGAGCGGATACAGCAGCATCTACTAACATATCAGTATTAGCTAATGGCAACGTCGGTATAGGATCGACTAATCCATCTGCTAAGCTGGATGTCGCGGGAATAATCAGAGTAGCAGAGAATAGTCAAACGGCTTTTTATGGAGGTGATTTTGTAAGATTGTTTGGTAATCAATCTTATACTTTCAAAAATAGCGGAGGAGCTACTAGAGCTATTTTATCTGTCTCCACGGGTGATCTTAGCCTTTATAATTCAAGCACTGTCCTTACAAACCACATCGCAACAAACGGCAACTCATACTTTAACGGTGG
>TARA_R110002153_G_scaffold270596_4_pt1 | contig 10404 bp, 13 predicted proteins | sample TARA_R110002153 | Tara Oceans TARA_R110002153 (sample SAMEA4398193) | marine metagenome | biome: Polar Biome; feature: [SRF] surface water layer (ENVO:00010504); material: water (ENVO:00002006), including particulate matter (ENVO:01000060) such as... | depth 5 m
CTGTTAGAGTTGTCTTTCCACGTCAACATGCCACGAATGGAGTTATCCGCAGCGTTGTCGCTCTTTAGACGCCATCCACCCACAGGTCGCATGGTTCCGTCAATCCACCGAATCAGGTTAGCATCTCGCCACCTGTTCGATGATTGAAGGTCCGTGCCATTGCGGTAGATGCCCGCCGGTATGTCCAGGGGAGTCAACGGCATGGTGTGCTCCTTAAGGTGCTACCGGCCAGTCAGAGTCTTCCAAGTTAGGGAAGTTTGCGTGTGAGCTGATATCTCTAAGCCCCTGACGATAAGCAGTCATCTCGGCAGACATTGTAACATCGCTAAGTGCGTACCAATCAGTTTCAGCAAGCTTAGAATCACGAGTAGATCTTGCTCCGCTTGCCTTCTGAGCCAATACAGCAGCGACCTCTTCGTCTGTCAAAGCCTCAACCGTGTAGCCATAAGTCCATACGCCATCAACCTCAGTTGCCGCAGCGTTCTGCGTAACTCTTTGAGTCGCCTCATCGTAAGAAGGCATAGCGCCATGCACAGCAGGGTAAACGTCGTATTCAGCTAGAAGCTCTTCTGTAATAGTGCGTGGAAACGAGGTGCTAGGGTTGTCTTTTCTGAGTTGTCCAATTGTATAATCTTGAGCAACGTCATTGTTAAGTTTAATAAACATAAGTCACCTATGTTGGGGTTATATCGGCAGTGCCAGTAAGTAGTGTGCGGGATACCGCACTGTTCCCTGTGACCTTAACCGCAGTTTGAGTTTGAGGTGTATCTATGGAAACACTTCTACTATAAGTAGCAGAAGGGCTAGCATAAGAAGGGCCAGGAGTCTCAAAAAGCTCACTAAATACTGGGTAAGCTCCTCCGGTTGAGGTATTTGAGAATTCCCAGATACGAATATTGTCATGCGTACTATTAAAACTTAAAGTTTGATCCGGTATCGCGCTCAAATCTATGGGCAGTTTTAATACTTTGCTACTCTCCCCGCCTCTGTTGTTTATTTTGCTGTGCAAATAACTCAAGTATATGCAGGTATCCTCAGCGTTAGACTCTAAATAACCCGAATTAGCATCAATATACTCTGCACCTGCATCAGACATAACTGCGAGAGAATTAGTCACTTGAAATGTAGAAGGGTTGATTTGAAAGATGGCGTACAAGGTACTATTTTGAGAATCACCTACTTTTCTAAATCGCACAGGAACGCATACATAAAGACTACCCCCCGCCACGACCATGCTTATGAGATAGGTTTGTGTGGATATTCCTTGACCGTTATAAGTTGACCTAGTTGAAAATTGCATTGTTCTTTCAAGTGATAGCGAAGAATAAACTTCATAAACGAACATACTATTTCTATCAGCCCATCCGTATACTCCAGAGGATGAAAACAGTTTTGATCTGTTAGAATTGTCGTTACTCAATGGCTGACTGCTGCTTAAACTAGGACTATCTCTTGTTGCCGTAGCCCCTCCAAAACCAGAACTAGATTGGCTTATTTTTACCAAGCGTTGACTTTGATTGTTATGCCTACCGGCAAGCACCATGCTATCGCTATCTGAAGAAGCCCATAGTGAAAAAGCAACCATTGAGTCCGTGGGAACCTTTTGTCCAGGACTTACTGCTCCTGTAGAGGGGTTGTAAAACTTAATTGAATGCTCATCGTTGACGTAACTAACTATGTAGTTACCATTTCCCGCCGCAGGGTTGTCCATCACAATGTTTAATACTGTATCAGCAGTGTTACTGGTATTTATAACAACAACAGCTTCTTCTAAAGCGGAAGAACCGCTCCACCATTTGTTTACTCGCGCTATACATTTATTCATTGTCGGATGATAAAACACAGGGCTGTCAGCCCTGAATCTATGTTGCTCATTATTTGTGCTTTGTGAATATCTGGATGTAGCGATAAGGCTTCCGTCAGTAGGGTCTAGTCTTGCAATATAAGCATTATGGTGGGTTTCAGCATTCCCTTCTGCGTTTGAACTTATACAGACGATGATGTCACCGCCCGCGCCAAATTGACACGCAGAACTGGTTTTATCTTGCATACTTTGCCCACTGACCGTTGTAGTGGTTATACGCATAGAAGAAGCCCAAAAAGTATCTGCGCCTCCGGCTCCTGCCGTTGCTATTGTTGCTATGCTTGAAATTAAACTCATGCTACTGCGTCTCCTGCGAGGAATCCGTACCAGGTCGTGCCTCCGTCGTGAGTGATGAAACAGAGGACATCTGTCTCACCGCTAGCGGGCGCGTCTGGAGCTGTGCCACCTGCCCAATCTACACTAGCAGGCCATGTGATTGTGTGAGTACCACCTGCTGTTAACTTTATCACCATGCCGTATGCAGTCCCAGTTGCAGGAGGATTGCTAAAGGTGAATGTAGTATTGCCAGTGGTTGCAAGAGAAAAGACGTTTCCAGTTTCGCAATCAACCGTTACCGCAGTACCAGTTAGAGCTGCGTAAGTCTCGTTGTAGCTTTTAGCCTTCAGCTCTTCAGCGATGTTAACGTCGCCATTAGCGTCAGCAGTGACAGCCTTAGATGCCTCACTAGTACCGAGAGTGGTTATGTCTAGGTAGTTGATCTCTGCCGTGGTGACCGATGCGCCATCCAACAGATTAATCTCTGCCGTAGTGACGGTAGCACCGTCTAGAATGTTTAGCTCTGCTGCGTCAGCAGTAAGGCCATCTAACAGATTAATCTCTGCCGCTGTCGTAGTGACCGCTGTACCGGCAATGGTCAGCGTAGACAGGTTAGGCGCAATCGCCGTGGTGCCGTCTAGCAGATCATCTAGCAAGTCTAGGTCAGTATTGAGCTTAGTGCCCCAGGTGTCGTCAGATGCACCGACCTCGGGTTTAGTTAAGCCATAGGTTGTGGTGGTTGTATCAGCCATCGTTAGTCACCTCGGTAATCAGATTCCGTCCAGGTCTCGGACGCATTAATTTGCTCTATCCATTTGTACCTAGCGAACGTGCCAACGTCTGTGTCGGAGGTATCACTAGCAGCGAATGGTCTAATTCTAACATAGTTTATTGCTACTGAAGCCGTAGAGGCTCCTGCTGCTGCCCCAACAATCGCCAGGAATGCTTGAGCCGTGCCTGTTGCAGTGCTCGTGTCTGCTATATCACCTAGCCTTACCCGGACACCTACCATCGATGTGCTAGAGGTAGACGAGTCTGCTACTGCTGAATTCTGGATGCGCTCGTAGTCAGCCTGTGTAACGCTTGACGTGACAGAGACAGCAGATGAGCCTTCCCAGATCTCTGGGTAGCCGTAGCGGGCCTCGCTGTACGGTCCAGTGCCGTAGCCTAGACGACGCCTTACTAGCCTTGATGTGCCGGCAGATGTCGCAGTAGTAGAGGCAGACACCTGGAAGACATAGGACCCGGACACGGTAACAGAGGCCGCCGAGCTGTCTGCTACGGAGGACTCATATACCTGCGGATAGCCATACCTTGCTACGTTGTATGGACCAGTGCCGTAACCGGCTCTCAGCGCCATTAGTCTAGCGTGATGTCCAGATCACCAGTAGGGATACGGAAGACGTCCCCTGTGGCAATAGCCTTGGCAGTCGTCAGGACCGCATGGACTAGCATAGTGCCGCCGCTAGAGGCTGTGAATACGCCAATGTGGCTCACCGTGCCCCAACCCGCAGTAGCAGCAGGAAACTCTACCGCGCCACTGTTGCTAGCCGTGTCACCTGTTACGGTGAACGTGGCCGCTGTGCGAGCGTATGAGCCGCCTGTGACCTCTGTACCGGCAGCGCCAGTGTCAGTAGGGTCAGATGTAAAGAGGCCGATATACCACGCTGTAGGGCGTGTTACTGAACCTGCTGTTAGTCCCCAGTTGAGGACGTCTGTCTCGAACGAGTTAGTAAAGCTCATCTAATAGCTCCTGATCTTTAATCGTAAACCAGAGCCGCCAGACTTGGCTTTATCGCTCTGCAAATTAGTTCCTGCTACAGCACCAGAGTATAACACACTCCAGACCTGCATTCGGGCGTCGTCCTTCAAGTATGGGGCAGACTGAGTCAGTGCTCCGTACAGGTAGGCATCCGGTGACATCTCTAGCAGCCAGTTGGAGGCGTTAGAGTCTGATAGCTGTTCTAGCTCTGCGTAGTAAAGTAGCTCACCGCTATAGGTAGTATCGGGCGTAGGATAGACCTCTATAGCCTCACCTGACACAGCGTAGTAGCGTGGCTTGCCCTGGGCGTCGTTAGTGTCCATGCGGTATTGCAGCATGTCGTCTAGCGATAGCAGCTCTAGCCTTGATGATCTGCCATCGTCCAGGTGAAAGCGAACAGGCTCGAGGAAGTCTGCCGGTAGCTGAGAGTACCTGGTGTCTATCTGACCCTCGGACCGCTTCTGCATCTTGTAGTGACGCACCTCACGCTCCATCTGGGCCTCTGCTAGAGAGATGAACGTGGGAATGATCGCCGTTAGATCGTCCCGGTTGAGGAAGTCAGCTATTGTAGACTTCAGCTCTGTGTATGTTGTGATTGCCATGGTTGTGTCCTGTTTACATCATCACGTCGAATATAGACTGCGGATTGTACACCTTAGTCTTGGGCGTAGATGACAGATCAAGAAGGCCTCTGATTGCGTCCCTAGCGAAAGATGGCATCGCCATTTCTCTCTCTCCAGTTTCAATGTTGCGACGATAGGGCAGTAGGTCGCCGTATTCGTAGCCCTGCTGTGGCTGCGGGTCCATGCCAAGTGTCTGCATCTTCTGGTTTACCACAGCGTTGTGTCTTGCTATAGCCTCGTCCTGCATAGGATTGACGCTGTCTGCGTTACCCATAGATGTTATGCCTAACAATCCTGTAGCAGCTCCCGCCGTTGGGCTGCTGTAGAGAGACTTGCCTGTCTCTAGGTAGGTTCTAATGTTGTCTAGCCACTTCTGGTCCGTAGGCTGCGCTACGCCTTGCCCTCGTATGTTGCCTGCGACAATGGCCTGCTCATTAGTGAATGGGTTGGGGGCGGCTCCAGACTTAGGCTTGGTCATCTCTTGGCGAAGCATATTGTATGAATCGGGGAACATAACATTAAAAGGCACACTCTGATTAAGACCGCCAACATAATCGCCTGGCATACCTGTGTCATAAGATTTGTGCGAGTCTATAGCCCTGACAGACTCATCAAGCCTTGGGCTGTACATAGAGATTCCAGATGCACCGTACTTAGTGCCTGCTAGCTCAGGCGAGTTCACGGCCTCAATGGTCTCTCTGTATATCGGGAATCCTTTGTCTCTGTAAGCAGCCTTACCCATTATTGTAGAAAATGCAGTGCGCATCTTACCTAAACCCTGGCCTTGATATTCGCCAGTACCCATGAGCTGATCCATAGCTTTAGGATCATCAAGCCCGACCCATTGCGGATAGCTATTGCGCAGCTCAGCGTCAAATTCAGTCTTATCCTTCTTGGCTAGCGGTAACTGCCTAGCCTGTGTCATCAAAGACTCAGCAGGAGGTGTGCTAAAGTTAGTTGAGTCCACCTCCATTCGATTATAGACAGCGAGAGGCTCTTGCTTAGCGTCATCTGCCATCTTCACTAATCTATTGTGAGCACCCCTCGCCACGCCCAGGTTAGAAGCCCACCCAAGTCCCTGGTCTGCATTCTGTTGGCTGAACTTGTATCCACCTTGTACTGGTATCTCGCCTACATCCTGACCGCCAACCATGCGGAGTATGCCCACATTCGACGGATCGCCACGATTAGGAACCAGTATCCTGCCCATCATGTCCTCGGGTTCAATGATGGTTCTAGGCCCCAGATCAGTCTCCTCGAAGTCAGTGCGATACTGATTCTGAGCAGCGTTCATCTCTCGCTGCGCTACAGCAGGATTCTCTAGTGATCTTTTGTATTTGGTTGTTGCTGTTTTGACAGCGGTAGGATTTCCAACAGATTCTGGCTTTAAGACACCAACAGACAACAGCCTATCAGTCAATGTCATGCCTGCGCCTTCTAAAGAGTCTGTGATGTTGCCTAGCAGCCCAGTAGTTATTGTATTAGAAGAGGCAATTTTACCCGCTTTCGGGGCAGGTGTTTTTCTAGGAGGCTTTTGGCTAGACTGATTAGCAGCCCTGGTGATTGATGACCGTAGAGGTGTGCTCACTTCGTAGTTGTTGATCTGGTCAGACAGAGCTGTATCAATGGCATCTACCGGGTTGTCGAACCCTAGCCAATCGTCCTTGTCCAATGCCTTGAGGATAGATCTAGACTTAGAGTCGAACGCATCAAGGTTATCCATTACGTCGCTGATAGACGCATCTGCATCAAAGTTAGTAAAGAATTGGTCCTTAATCACCCGAGCTATGTTAGCTAGCTCAGACGCCAGTAGTTTTGCCGCTGCCATGTTATGTCCTCATGTACCGATGACATGAGTATAACACAGACTAAGCGATCCCTCGGATGTTGCGACGGATAGGTGCTCCCCAGACGTGTGTAGGCTTGTAGCCCACTGCCAGATAGCGGAAGGAGTCAGATGCGTGTGAGGTCCAGTCGTGTAGAGGTCTGCCACGCCAGTGCTTACCGTTCTCGTCCCAATCTCTACGGTACTGCCTTAGAGCGTCAATGCCACGCTCGCACTTCTCCTGATCAAACCAACACTGCGGGATCATTGAGCGGACCTGCTGTATACCGTCTTCGATGCTGAGCATAGGCGCTACTATGACGTTGTTAAGGCCTAGAGACTGCAATACCTCTAGCCTAGACTTTCCGGTGCCTAGCTCCTTGACCCGGACGTCGTGCGGCAGGATATGTTGGTCGTAGGTGTAGCCCTTGCCCTGTAGCATCTGCACATAGTGATCTAGGGCACAGCCAGAGTTCTCATAGTAGTCAATGATGCGGATTTCTTTGCCGATATACTGCGCGAACCAGATCACGGTCGTGTCGGCCATACCAAGGTCCCAAGAGGTCACCACAGCAGTAGACTTGTCATAGGGCACAGCGCAGAGCTTGCCTTCTGTCTTAGCCTGTAGCATCTCTAGAGCGTAGTAGCTGCCCTCTATGTGGATGCGGTAGTCGCCTTCCCAGACGTGCTGATAGATGTCCGGGCGCTTCTCTAGATCCTCTAGCCTTGCCTGCTCTAGTACATCAGGGAACCACGGATTATCAGACCACTGGAGTTCAGCAATCTTGGCGTCCTTTGGTGGGTCTTCACGGAATCGCTTGTGTGTTGCTGAGTTCTTGCTTTCCGGGTTCCACGTCACCCAGATCTCTGAGTCGTGCTCTCGGACCGAAGGGATGAGCTTCTGCCAGGCTATTTCACTGACACTCTCTGCCTCGTCTACCCAAGCCAGTAATAGGCGTGACTTAGACTTAAGGGAGTCTACGTTAGTGCGGAGGCCTGCAAAGGCGTAGTTGATCCTGCCGTCCTTGCTGCGTATGTAACGCTCACCGATCTCGTAGTAGTCAGCCAGGAACTGCACAGAGCTGATAGCTGCCTTGATCTCCTCGAGAGAGGACTCACTGAGAGAGTTAAGGTGCTCACGTCCACAGAGGATGATGCCTGCCCTGCCCGCCTTGCCTTCCTGGTAACCCCTTAGAGCTGTCATTAGAGCGAAGGTGCGAGTCTTGCCAGATCCACGGCCACCATAAGCGCCACGGTATCTAGCCTTGCCCTCAAACACAGGCACTAACTTGTCAGGGATATCAATCGTCGCTGCTGTCATCTGCCCGCACTCCACGCAGCACAATACTGGTTGGAGCCAATGCGCCGTCAGAGCTTGTCACGTCCTGCTCAACGCGATCAGAGTAGCCGTGCTTAGTCAGTATCAGCTTGGTGATAGTCGGGTTGAAATCGCCTGTGAGACCGTTAGAGAACAGCTCCTTGGCTTGCCTTGCCATTAGGTCGTCCAAAATGTGTAAAAATTCTTCGTTTTCGGCCTTCCAATTGTATAGTGTCTTCCTTGATACATTTAGATACACAGACAATCCCTCAATGGTTGGGATCACTTCACCATGTAATAAATACTCTTTTGATGCGTATCTACCTGCCTGCTCTATTAGAGCGTCGGTCAGCTTAGATGGGCGGCCTGCGGTCATAGTCTTATTCCGTAGTGGCGTTCGAGGTGACGAACTATCTTAACGATCTCGTCGAAGTAGGTTTCTCTGTCGACAGGGTAGCCCTTGCTGCGAAGGACGTCTTTGATCTCGTCCCTGGTCAGTGGTATTGGCTTTTCCTCGTCGATTACTATCATTTCGGTGGTTCTACGCTACTTGCCTTTGGGCTTTCGCTTTTTGCCTTTTCCGTACATGACTCAGTCTCCTGTTTGCCCTTGCCGAATATCTGATCCCAGTTAGACTCGAACTTGTCCTTGTCTATCTTGAGGGGCCGTCTGCCTGAACCCTTACCCATATAAGTCACCGTGCTTAGGATCTGCCGCAGGATTTACCTGCCTCGAGTGCCTGCTTACTTGGCTATGCCCGGCACATATACCTGTTGGTATCTTCTCAATCTTACCACCATTTGCTAGGAATTGCATAACTTCTTGATCTAGCTGCTTTTGCACTGATCGCTTGTCAACAAATACTGGTGCCTCTCTTCTTCTAAAGTCCATATGCCTGCTCTTTAAGCGGGTTCCAATCAGAGTTGTCTATCTGATCTATGCCCTTGCGCTTTCTCTCGTCTCGTCTAGCGAGCACTACCTTAAGGTTCTTACGGTCGCTGTACTTCATACGCTCACCACGGTCTAGTGATGCCTTGGCTATCATAATTAGGCCATCGTCTGCGTCCCTGGTCTTCTTGAGCATCCAGTGAGGATCGTGCAGCATCTCTCGTTTTTCGGAGAATAGCACGTCTATCGGCAACCCTATAGCTTCTACAAGAGAACGACCGTTGGCTCCACACGAATGACAGTGAGCCAGGACCTTGCCGTCCTTCTCTACAATAGACATTGACGGATTTTTGTCACCATGCACCGGGCAACATGCCGTATATTTGTCACCTGACTTGCGGACCTTATCAAGCCTGTCCAGAATTTCTGCGAGCATGTGCCCTCCTTATCATCTTATGCTTTATAAAGCCGAGCACGTCATCGCTTTTAGGCTTTCTTGGTATCTTGTCTATGCCTTTGGGCCAGACCTTAAATTTCTCTCTGTAGGTGTATGCTGCCCAACCTTCGTTGTATCCCTGGTCTAGGCTGTACCCGAGCAGCTCTTGATAGAACCGGGTTTTGTCTTCCATCGTAACCTTTTCCACTTTCTGTAGGATCTGATCGTCGTGGTAGATAGACTCATTCTTTGGTATCTCATAGCCGCAGCCAAAACAGCGTCTACCGGTAAACAGTGTGCTGCACTGCGGGCAGGTGTTCATTTTCGGCTCTTTCTCTTCTTTCTTTACCTGGTTCTCTTCCCTGAACTTCTTCTCCCCATCATCGAGGCTAACCGGCACGATGTCCTCTGGAAATCCATGTCGTTTCAGATTGCCACTAAAATCTAAGTAGACGCTATCTGTTTTTCCCTGATCAGTGCGCCATATACGACCTGCTCTCTGCACGAATAACAACTTTGATTTCGTCGGGTACATACAGCAAAGCAAGGACACTCCAGGGTCATCGTATCCGACTGAGAGAATCATCGAGTTGCAGAGAAGCTGAAAGTCTCCTGCCTTGTGCGCCTCATAGAGTGCTATGCGCTCGTCCTCTGGCGTGTATCCAGATATATGCTCAGCAGTGATGCCGTTGGCGTTAAGTGCCCGACAGAGGGCCTTAGACTGCTCTATTGATGGCGAGAAGCATATGCCACGCCTACCCTTTCCGTGTAGCTTAATATTCTCAATAACATCGCCCTCGAGCACCGTGTCGGCCTCAATCGCCTTAGCCAGTGCCTTGGGGTCATAGTCGCTGCCGCCAGTAGGTAGTGCTCTGGTCTTGAGCTTAGAGGTGTCTATCGTGTGCCCGGCGTAGTAATTAGTCGGCACCAGGTAACCTTGCTTGATCAGCTCACGAGGCGTGATGGGCACTACCAGGTCGGTAAAGATCTTGCCTAGCCCCTTGCTCAGCGGTGTCGCGCTAAGTCCGCAGTAGTAGGTGCCGATGTTGCGTCGGTCCATGAGTTCCTGAAGGCCACGGTAAACGGTGTGCGCTTCGTCAATTATCATGATCGAGTAGTCTGGGATATTCTTTTTGCGAATCAGTGTCTGGACCGAGCAGACTTGTATCAGGCTGTTGGGGTTGTAGCGGTAGTCCTGACCCTGCATGACAGAGAAGTCAGCGCCTAGCTGCTCCAGGGCTGTGCATGCCTGAGATACGAGCTTAATGCGGTCGCATACAAAGAATCCACGCTTGCCACGCTTAGCTGCCTCCATGAGAATCCAACAGGCCACCAGTGTCTTCCCGAATCCACAGGGTGCGCTCAGGATAGGTCGCTTGCCCGCAGCGAGGGATGCTCTGACCTGGTTAATC
>TARA_R110002153_G_scaffold124421_2_pt1 | contig 10382 bp, 24 predicted proteins | sample TARA_R110002153 | Tara Oceans TARA_R110002153 (sample SAMEA4398193) | marine metagenome | biome: Polar Biome; feature: [SRF] surface water layer (ENVO:00010504); material: water (ENVO:00002006), including particulate matter (ENVO:01000060) such as... | depth 5 m
TAGCCATTTATGCGACCCTAATTCAACTCAATCATTATTTGAACTATTAGACAGTTTAGACAATAGAACTTACACCGGCCACGACGCAATATCTATGGTAAATTCACTAGTGGCTATTCATTCAGATTATGAAGAGTTAATATGGAGGATAATTGATAGAGATATGAAGTGTAGAGTTTCTACTTCTTTAATTAACAAGGTTTTTCCAAATACTATTCCAGTATTTAAGGTAGCTCTTGCAGATTCTTACAAGCCAGGTCAAGTAGATTTTGAAGGAGAAATGTGGTTATGTAGTAGAAAACTTGATGGAGTAAGATGCCTTGCTATGATAGATGATAGTGGAGATATTAAGTTCTACTCTAGAGGTGGTAACGAATTCCTAACGCTTGACAATGTTAAAAAAGACCTTAAAAAATTAAACCTTAGTAACGTTGTACTTGACGGAGAACTTTGCATAGTAGATGAAAATGGAGACGAAGACTTCCAATCTGTGATGAAAGAAATAAATAAAAAAGACCATACGATTGAGAATCCTTTATTCCAAGCATTTGATTTTCTTACACTTGATGAATTTAATAGTCAAGAAGGAGAGGCAGAATTAGGAATGAGATTAACATTCTTAAGAGCTGCTGTACTAACTTTTATTTCATCAGAAGGAGAAGACCTAAAACATTTAAAGGTACTAGAACAGTTATGGGTAAAAGACTCAGACTCTTTTCAAGTTATGTTTGACCAAGCATCTAAAAATGGTTGGGAAGGTCTCATGCTTAGAAAAAATGTATCTTATGAAGGTAAAAGAAGTAAAAACCTTTTAAAGGTAAAAAAGTTCTATGATGCAGAGTATACAGTTAAAGGTATAGAATTTGGAGATGTAAGATACATTAAAGAAGGAGTTGAGGTAGAAGAAGAAATGGTTAGTAATATAACTATAGAACATAAAGGAAATAAAGTTGGAGTAGGATCTGGTTTTTCAATGGATGAGAGAATAAAATACTTTAAGAATCCTGAATTATTAATGGGAAAGACGGTGACTATCCAGTACTTTGAAGAGAGTACCAATAAAGATGGCGGTCACTCATTAAGGTTTCCAGTGATTAAACATGTGTATCAAAGTGAAAGAAATTGTTAAAAAATAGATATTTATATATGATAACCGATTATGATGGGTGTAGCGGAAGCGGAGTTTGTGTCCCAGCTGTTAAGGCAGCCGACGCAGTGCCAGTAGGGTATATAAAGCCCCAAAGCCATCCCACGGCAAAACGCCATCACCAGGTCTTTGACCATAACGGTGACAGTAATTGGACAGCGGTAATACCAAGTCCCAGTTCCAAAAGCAAACTGGAGCTGAACTCAGGGTTTTTAAGTTTTTACCCTACAAGATGGTTTGTAAAAAACTGTTGGTTCGAACCCAACCACCCATCATGGTTATCATATTCTAAAATTAAGGTTGCATGACAGATTACACATATATCCCGCAAAAAGATTCTGAAAGATTTTGGACAATAAAAGACATACATAACGGTAAAGGTTTTGGTGTGTATTGTTCTAAAGATATAAAAAAAGGCGAAATAATAGGAGATACCCACTACGTGGTTGATAAATTAGCAATTGCAATAACAGAATTAGGAAAATTCCACAATCACTCAGATAAACCAACATGTAAAGCAGTTAAAACCAACCATAAATATACTATATCATCAATTAATGATATGAATGCTGGTAAAGAGATTACTGTTAACTACAATGATTACTTAAACACCTTAAACATAGAACAACGAAATAAAGATTGGAAAAAAGGTGAATAAAGTTTTACCGATTGAAAAAAATTTATTATATTAATATTATACAAAAATAATTATGAAAAACACAAGAATTTATGAAGCGCTACTAGCAAGGTGCAAGGCGGACAGAATTGAAGCACTAGCAACTTTAGATGTGTACATGAGTAATCCTGTAGGAATAGGAGAACATCCACAGATAGTAGAAGAGGCTATGAACCAACTAGACAAATTGGCTACGGCAGAGGGTAAAATAGTAGAATTAAAAGCGCAATACGGTTATGATGATACCAAAGTAAAACAAAAAGTAGAAAATGATTCTGAAATACAAAAATTATCTAAAAAAATAGACAATTTTATTAAACAATTAACAGAGGGAAAATAATATGGAAAGATATAAAAAACACGAATTAACACAAATGCCACGTCATGAGAAAGAAGGATGGTCTAAGCTTACGTGGAATTTCAAAGGCAAAGAAAGATCAGAACTGGTTAAATATCCAGCTAGATATATATCTAAACTATGGCAATGTGGCGTAGATAGGGTAGAAGAAGTAAAGATTTGGACTAATAAAGAACTAAAAGGAGAATAAATTATGAACATGTATTACAGAGTAAAGGTAAAAATAGCAATAGACACTGGAAAAGGTGTAAAATATAACAGTGAATACTATCTTGTAGAAGCACAGTCCGTAACAGACGCAGAAGCTACAACAGTTAAAGATCTATCAGACGATAGTGTAGATTTTGAAGTAGTAGAGGTAAAGAAATCTGAAATTTGTAAAGTATTGTAGTAATGGCGAAAGAAAGAACATATGTAAACGGTACAATTGGCGATCAGTCAATTGAAGCACTAATTGCAAGACACAAGACTAAACTATCCAGTGAACCAAGAGGTAAGAGAAGTAAATATACTAAGCGTAGAGCTATTGATTGCAAGCTCATAAGAAAAAGCAAGTCTAATCCAGGTTATTGCAAGTATATGATAACTATTGCTGAGATGGATGGCACAATACATAAACAACCTGCTTATGGTAAGGATATGCAGAGTGCACTAAGCCGACTGATCAAAAAAGAATTAACGGTTAAGGTTGAAAAGAAGCTTGAAACAAACACTGGAATTGTATTCTTGGCGTGGTTAGTAATGGTAGGTACACCTGCAATATTTGCGGATCAACAATCACCGTGGTTCTTGGCATACACGTTCGGCTCAATTGTATTATTAATGGTAATATCTGGTTGGTGGTATACCCATATCAATAAAGGAGAAGATAATGTATAGAATAGTAAGAGAAGAAAATCATTTAGCTAACACGGTACGTTATATTATTGAAAGACGAAAGACATGGTTATGGATGGAGTCTTGGACAAGACAGTTAGGATTAGATATACCACAAAATGGACCAGTTGGTGCATCCTATTATGACGGAGCACTCCATAAATTGAATAGGATTAAGGTCAATAATGGTCAAATGATTAGAAAGGGTGTTGTAGTAAAATGAGGCAAGGAAAACGCAAAAACCAAATAGCCTTTAGCGAAAACATGGTATTTATAGCGTGTACAGGAATAGCAATACTAATAATAGGAATGGCAATAGGAAGGGTGATATGATAACATATTTACTAATAGGCATTTTATTTGCAGCTTTCATGGAAGTAACAGTATGGTTTCTGGGTGAATACTATATAGGCGGCACGTACGAATGGAATACGTTTTTAAGAGTACTGGCAATATTGTTCTGGCCAATTTGTTCTATAATCTTCGTCATAGGATTCATCAAGAGGTGGAATAAATAATGTTTGCAAAACTAAATAAATGGTCGTTAGAATACTTAAAAAAGGCCATGCATTCAGCTAGGTTAGTAGTAGACCCTAAGTATGTATTTACGTGTTATAAGTGTCAATGCGAATGGAGCATGTCAGACAAGAAAGGTGTACAGCCAATATTCGATAGACCGTATGTATCTTGTCCTCATTGTAGAGCTAAAGCAGAACCTCACCAGATAAAATAAATCGCGGCGCGCGCGAAAAACACACGCGGTAGAAGAAATGCGGTGGTCGCACCAAGGCCTCTCGCGAGGCGTAATAAGTAAAAGGAAATTCATGAAAGAAATGATTAAAAAGATGTTTAGCAGAGATGCTTGGGTAGGTTGGGTTATAATAGTGATGTCCATTTGGTTTATCTATATGAGTATAGATCCATGGATAAATAATAGAGATGAATTTATCCGTATATTAGGGATGGTACTTGGAGGAGGATTAGTGAGCACAGTCATTATTATGTGGATTCTTAACCTTACGCTTCCAAAAGATGACAGCACGGATCATTATCAAGAGTGGTTAGATAGCAGGTTTAGAGAAGAACAGGATGAAGAATAAACCAGATAGTATAGGCGTAGTGCTACTCTTTGGATTAGCGATAACAGTTGTGATGTTAGTAGCGACGTGGATATGAGAAGTCTTATCTATAAACTATATTATGAAGATAAAATCAGCGTAGAGATAGCAGAAAGGCTATTAGACCAATTGGAAAAAAGTAAACAAAAAAGTAGAAGATATTAAACAAGGAGAAAACCCATGAGCGAAACAGAAGAGAAACAGGTTAGAGAGTATATTGAAGCAAATTATAAACATTTAAAGGATAAACCGGTAATAATTACTAGTCACGATAATCATTATAGGGTGAGAGTACACGAAGATAGTTCACCGTTAATATTGGGTAAGGGAATAGTCCGTAAGCTAAAAGAGAACAACTAATATGGCAAGAAAACCAATAAAAAAATGGAATCCAAAATACAATAAAGTTTGGGTTAGAATGGCAATGCAGAACGCTTTACTAAAACCGATGTATGGAGATATAGGGGTAGACGGAAAGAAATTTATTAAAGAGGTATTAGCAGAGTGTGACGAAAAAGCTTTAGTAATTAAAGAAGCAAAAGAAGCAAAACAGGTTAAATAGTAATGATAATAGAAGAAATAATATCAGAAGGTATGGATATCTCTATATGGGTGACTATAATCATAGTAGTAGCGATAGTATGGTCTGCGATAATCTATGAGATCTTAAATTCACCGGTATATCCACCTGACTATCCAAACAGACCTAAAGAAGCCCCTGACAAGCCAACCAAGTACAAACCAGACGGCAAGTTATAACCTAGTACACCGATCACAGTAGGGTGTCCCCAACACACATTTAATAATACCATCCCAACTAGTCTAGTAATAGACCGGTATTAGGGGGTGATTTGCCATTAGTGCGTTTTGATGTGCGGTGGTATTTCCTGCGCCCCTGGATTGCACCGGTTACCGGGATTAAGATACCAATTGGTGTTAAATAGTGTATACATCAGGTGACGGCTGTGATAGGACGGGCCACCAGTTGCTATCGGTTTATCACATATAGGTGTAATCGGACGATATGACACAATGGCATATTTATTATCCGCAATCGGTCTATCCCTACCTACCCCTATTGACATACTCAGCCTGGGTGTTCCCTACACCTATACCCGATTGTTAATAACTCTTAAAAATAAATTGAAAATAATCACTGAGGATTTTTTTATGTCATATAAAATGATTATATTTAACTATAAATAAATAACTAATGAATAATACTGTAATGACGAATCAACAAAACCTATGGACTGTATACCTTACGTGTCCTGCCTTTCCTGGCAAATTAAGAACATCAACTGTACAAGCTACCAACCTAGCTAAGGCTAAATCTATCGCCCTATCTATGTATCCTGGCTATTCCCTACTAGACTGTTAATAACTTTCACGGTATTGTTAATAACTATACCACCAAATCGTTTCCGGAGTGAATGGAATTGATTATATTTATACTATAAATAACAAACAACTAACTAATAAAAATTATGAAAAAGACAATTGGAAATTACACAATCAAACTAGACGGTAACAGCAACCTAATCACGGTAACTAATAAAGGTGAGATGATCTATGGAAAAGCCGTTAAGGCAGCTGACTCAGGATCACACTTTAATACGGTATGCAACTCAGTACTGAAGATGAGCCAATCAAATTGTTAATAACTTTTTAGAAAGAAACACCTCAGATTTTTTAGTGTGATATAAATTGATTATATTTATACTATAAATAACAACAAATAACAAATAACTAATATTAAATAAGATGGCAAAAAAAGCAACCACTGAAAAAAAGATTTATCTACAACCAATCTCCAAAACCACACTAGTTGATGGCTATGGTACTAAATTCAAATGTCCAAAGGACCAAACATCTAAAGAACGTGTATCACGTGCATTCACTGAAGGTGATCGTGCAGTAAAGATCATGGAAAAAGATGGTGTACTTACTATGGGTACAGTCGATATGAAATACTTCGAACAAGGTCCTAACTGGTATAAAGGATCCCCTTGGGAACAACTCGACAGTCTAAAAATAAACAAAGCGCCTGAAGGTGTATCGCTCCCAACTGAACAAGTAGAGTTAATGCAATTCATACAGAATTCAGGCACACTTAAACCTAAATCACTGTTTATTAGCGAGACTAAATGGAGATTCCTAATTAGGTCTGCTATGCGTGGTAAAAATGTTATGATGACTGGTCCTGCTGGTTGTGGTAAGACTATGGCTGCTAAGTCTCTTACTAATAGCCTAGGTAGACCAGAATACTACTTTAACCTTGGAGCTACTCAAGATCCAAGAGCAACCCTTATAGGTAATACACACTTCAACAAAGAAGATGGTACATTTTTTAGCGAAGCACTATTCGTTAAAGCTATACAAACCCCTAATGCTGTGATCTTATTAGACGAACTATCTAGAGCACACCCTGAAGCACACAACATACTGATGACAGTGCTAGACGAAGGCCAAAGGTATTTACGTTTAGATGAAGCCGATGGTGCTCCAACTATTAAAGTAGCAGATGGAGTCACGTTTGTAGCGACAGCGAATATTGGAAATGAATATACAGCTACAAGAGTTATGGATAGGGCTTTGCTAGACAGATTTATTATAGTGGAAATGGACGTATTGGATGTAGACGAAGAGGTAGATCTATTAACGATGTTATTTCCGTTAGTAGACGTACTACAGATAAACAACGTGGCTAATATAGTAGGAGATACACGTAAAGAATTAAACAGTGAGATGTCAAGATTAAGTACGCATGTTAGTACAAGGAGTAGTGTAGAGATGGTAAGCCTAATATATGATGGGTTTACGCTTGCAGAGGCTAGTGAAGTCTGTATATACCCACTATTTGATAATGCAGGTGGTATAGATAGCGAACGTACATTTATAAAACAGATTGTCCAAAAATACATCCCACAGGAAGATTCAAACGATGATCTATTTAATACAGAGGATGTATCCGATGCCTTGGATATGTAAGATAAGATATACAGTGGTTGTATAGATGGTAGCGGTGAAAGGGCCCTAGTGGCCCCCACCAATGCCATTACAATAATTATTTGTTCACTGCAAAAAAACATTTTATTTTAGCATGCGCTCAGTGCATTTTGTTATGTCTGACACCGAAAATAGCCCGGGAAAAAATACCCTCCGGCGTAAATACATTAAGTAAACAATATCAAAATATGAAAAAGAATATAATACTAACAGCAAAGATTGTACCACTCGTACTAATAATGTGGGTGATCACAATAATACTACAAGTACACGGATAAAACATTATGAATAGAAACGATCAAGAACTAGCTAAAGATATAAAGCGATTAGCTATAGCAATGGAACAACTAGTAAAGTTAATAACACAAACAATTAAGAACAATGAGTAAAATATACGTGCAAAAACCAGCAGAGAAACCAGGTGGAATGATCTTACTCGAGTTGATCGAAGAAGAAATCAAGTCAGGTGAGTATGAATTTATAGAAGAATAACATTATGAATAGACAAGAATTAAGAGCCATGAATAAATGTGCATGTAAACAGACGATACCACAGGGTCGAATAGATCTAGGGTACAAAACATGTGTTGGATGCAGTAGTGTAGAGGCATATGGTTGTGTAGGTATAAGCAACCACAAAACAGGAAACACTATACAAATACTCCCTAAAGAGGTAGCAGAAAACATTAATAGACTATCAGCTCGTAAAGGCTATGGAGTAATGACTGGAATGAAACACAATTAAAAGAAAAGATATGAGTAGACAAGAACTAAAGACTGCATGGTTAAACCAAAAGGTAGACCCAAACAGGCCAACAACAAAGACAATACTAGTAGAGACTAGTTGCGGTCACGTAACAATAGAGAGAGATGGACCAGATGGATACAGCCATTTTAAGACTAATCAAGGAGGAGATGCAATACAGTACGGATTAGATCGTAAGCTTGGAGAGTATAACGATGGAGGTACAGACTATTCTGAATACGACTTAATAATAAGATAGTATGGAGTACAGACAGAGAAGACTTAAACAGGGTAGGGACAGAGTAGACGAGATGTATAAAGACACCCATTGGATAGACGAGTTAGTCTACTTGAATAGGCACCTTATCCAGGGCCTTCCCCCTTTTAGTGAAGAAAAGCTATTAAAAGACGCATGGAAAAAAGGCGATACCTACTATGATATCCCTGGAGTCTACCTATACACAGACACCCGCGTAGGTGAAAAGATATACTTTGGAGAGTCTCAGTGTAGTATTAGAAACAGAACCTACAGGTTTATTGAACACACACGTAAGGTAGAGACAGGGTTACCTGCTGCAGAACAACATAGTTACCATTGGGTAAAAACTCTTGGACGCACCCATGCTGATCTACTGGAACATGTCTCTGTCCAATACCTACCCCTACCTATCCACCTAACTAAGATTGTTGAAGCCGCTTTAATCTCCAACCATCATAATAAACACGGTTGCTTACCGTTACTTAATAGTAGCTTCTAATCAATTGTTAATAACTTTTTAAAACGATTCACCCCTAATTTTTTTATGTGGATTATTTTTCTTATATTTACTTATATTAATTAAACAACAAAAACTATGCAAATCAAATCTGAAAAATTAGACTACAAATACGGTACTCTAGTCAAATTCCAAATCTGGAAAACTATTTATAACAAGAAAGGCCTACCAAACTGGCGTTGGGTAGACTGTCACGGTTACCTTGCTTCATCAACCTCCATGAATGGGCGTGTATGGTGTGTAATGGGTGAGGACAAATATCGTGTCAATGCCGACCGTATCCTTGGTCTTGGCGACAAATCTAAGGTTCGTACTATGACTCCACCCATTGGATTCACCATTGAGCCTATTCAATTTGAACAAAATGTACCTGGAGTAGCCTATTATGCCGGTAATATCTCTGGTATTAAGATGCCCGTTAAACCCGAGGATAGACAAAGACTTAAAATCCGTCCTTCAATTGACGAGCTTAAATTGGCTATTCAAAAACAAAAAGATATGGTTAACGGAAATATCGCCAAGTAATGGAGAATTGGGAAGAAAGACAATTGGAACTGGAAATGCTTGACGAGGCCAATAGAAATAGCTATGCTATCTTGACGGGTAAACGAAGCATGGATGAGGTTGAAGAAGATTTCATGTTGGTGCATAACCCATTCTCTATCGACAACACCGATCTATCCCGTATAATGGAGTACTTTATTCAAACCGAAGAGTATGAAAAGTGTGCTAAGATACGCGATATAATAGAGGCTCGCGAGAGCCACATAGGCATAACGAACGAATCGAGCGAAACCACCGCGTCGAAGACCACCGCATGTTAATCGCGCGCGCCGCCCCTTGGTATTGTTAATAACTATCAGTAAATTGTTAATAACTATATTGCCTAGATTTTCAAGGGTCAAATATTTTGATTATATTTATACTATAAATAACAACAATTAATTATGAAAAAAGCAAAATTCAAGTACAAAATCGGAACAGAGGTTAAGTTTAAGTTCTTTGATGGATCTATTCACACTGGAGCTATCGTTAAGCAGAGTTATCAAGGCGACTCATGGGACCATCTACCAACCAACTATGGCGAAACAATATATACCATACAGGTTCCAGATGGCAACGACATCCGAGGTTTTATGCTGTATCCTTCAGTAGGGCCCAACAGAATAATAGAGTCTAATGGCATAACGAATAAGGCTTACATATATGGCAAGAAAAGTATATTGAATGTCACAACCAAGCGTAAATCTAAAAGTACGTCAACTGAATTGTCGGATGCTATATCAAAACAAAAAGATTTTATAAATGGAAAAGTTAATAACTAAAATTGTTAATAACTTTTGAAAATTTAGTGAAACTAATCACCTCAGATTTTTTTATGTCATATAAAATGATTATATTTATACTATAAATAACAACAAATACCCAACTAACAACTAACACATGACAAAATATTCAAATTCATCTTTCTGGTACGACTTCAACGAAGACACAAATGTAGATATCCTAACTGGAGAAGACATTAAGCCTGGTAAAGATTACATCAAGATGGCCGCTACTCTCAGAGCCATATCAAACTTTGTGCGTATTGTAACTGGAGAAAATATACCTGTTAAGTACAGTAGTAAAAACGAAAGTTATACTGACGGTAAAACAGTAGTTATCTCTAGTAATATT
>TARA_R110002153_G_scaffold53177_10_pt1 | contig 10371 bp, 11 predicted proteins | sample TARA_R110002153 | Tara Oceans TARA_R110002153 (sample SAMEA4398193) | marine metagenome | biome: Polar Biome; feature: [SRF] surface water layer (ENVO:00010504); material: water (ENVO:00002006), including particulate matter (ENVO:01000060) such as... | depth 5 m
GTTTAACTCCTGGTGAAAAACGTTTATAAACATCTAAATAGTCGATCAATGATATACCTTCAATATACCATCTAATTTGCTCTTGACCAAATTGACCTTTAATTGATCTACTATAAACTTTACCAGACGGTGATAGTCGGTTTCGCCATTCTTCACCTAATAGTCTCTCACACCTATTAATAATATACGGTAAATCGAAGAACTCTGAATTCCACCCAGAAATAATATCAGGGTAATCTTTTTCAATATATTCAACAAAATGTCTAAATAAATCATGTTCATTTAGACATTTAATATATGTTACATCATCATCTTTATTGTCATACTCATGTAAACCAAATGTCATATATTCATCTGCAATTGAATCATATGCAGTAATAACATTACATGTATGCGTAGGGTCCTGAGGATTAGGAAACTCATCCGGTGAATAAGTTTCGATATCTACAAAAAGTACTTTAATCGGGTTCTGACTAAACTCTGGCGTTTCATTTGACTTCCAAAACGTATCAACAAGATATTGTTGAGTAGCAGGTAAATTATCAAATACTCTCTTTACTCCAGTATCTTTTATATACTTGTAACGCTCATACTGCGTCCTGAAAGTCTTCTTAACCAGTTTAGTACCAAATATAGATTCAGCATCTCCGTTACCACTTTCAATATAAAGATATGGATCATAAGAAGCTTTTACTTTAATCCTCTTACCATCTTCATCCCATGTGAATAAATTTACACATCTTTCTTTTGCATCATAGTATATATTACGGTAACTCACTACACTATTATAGTGTAGTTCCTAATTATATCTACCAAGATTAACTCTTTTTGGATCGCCTACAGCATACTGATATAGTTCAAGATAACAATCAATATTTCTATCATCCTCTAACCATCTTGTATCAGCGTATTGTGAAGCTTTTCTACATAATGATTTATATCTTTTACGGTCATTTAATGTATTATTAATCTGATCGATCATTTCATCTCCAGTCGTAAATTTAATTGGAGCATTCTCATATGTACATAAGTCTTGACATGCAATGGGTAAACCTAAAGCGCATGCTTCTATATATTTAAGGTCAGATTTTGCTTTATTAAATGTACTATTTTGTAGCGGTGCAACAATCATGTTAACGTTTAGATCATATAATCCTTGACCATATTCATATAACCTCTTCCATGGATGGAATTCTACCTTACCATTTTGTATCAGATCTCTTATTGGTAATGGATGAGCTCCTAAAAATACCCATTGATATTTATCAACTGTATTTCGTATAACATCATTAACATGCTCGAAGTCATCTTTAAATTTAGTACGATTTTCAACGTCAAAGTGAGCTCCAGAACCAGCGTATAATATTCTTGGCTTCCTCTTATTTTTTTCAAAGCTTTCCATTGTACGGTTAATATTAGATTTACCACCTAACCAAAACTTAGGCATAAAATTAGGTATTACCGTTACATTTTTATTATTCGTCTTTGATAGATAGTAGTCTCTCATGAAAGGACATGTAACGGTGATTTCATCACATATCTCCATCATTTCTTGAGCAGATTGTCTTATCTTTGGATCGGTAAATGCTGTTTTATATTTGTTATAATCAGGTATATCTTCATGGAAACATATATCATCAATTTCGTATATTAGTTTAAAATTATTTGCATCTGCCATTTTTCTCAACCACTTTACAAATTCTAATTGTTGAGGAGTTGCTTGTCTCTGAATTCTTACAGCTTTAGCTTGAGTGTAGTATTTTGCATCTAGATTCATAACTGTTGTACCATGTACAACAGCTTTACTATGAGCGTTCATAACTTGCTCAGGCCATATCATACGCCAATGACCGCAACCACTATAGTCTGCATAATAATTTAAAAATCTTGGTAACCCTGTTTCAGGAGGTTTTGATGGTAAATTATTATTATTTAACGCTACCGGGGTTTTAAAATTTGGTCGTAAAGGAGCGTTACGTTGAAATGGAGCATTTCCTTGAATTAGCATATGTATTATATAGTTTATTTTGTATATTAATCAACAAAATTTACTCGTTTTGTTATACCATTACTCTTTTCTAAAAATATTATATCTCCAGTTGCTGCTTTAATACTTTCTTTTCTATGACTAATAACGAATACACATTCGTCATTTTTTTCAACTCGATTATTTAAAATTTCAAGTACAAGATCAACACCCTTTTCATCTAAGCTACTATCAAATAACTCATCGTAAAAACTTAAATTATAATGTACATCTCCTTGAGCTTTTCGCATATCCATAAAAGAAAAGAGGCATGCTAAATCAATAGCCTTTCTTTCAGCTCCGGAGAAATTATTATACTGACATATTTTACCTTTTTCATTTACAATTTCTTCTTCAAAATATTCATTAAAAATGCAGATACTATTGCTATCTAACTCTTTAAGATAATATGTTAATTTAGAATTAAAATTTCTTAGAATTTTTTTAACGATAAAACTTTTTACACCTTCTTCACTTACAACAAACTTAACAACATCTAATAAATCTAAGCTTTTCTTAATACTACTAATTTGATCTGCAATATTATTCATTTTTTCTTTAAGCTCAGCAACATTACCTGCATATGTATTTGTCTCGTTATCTATGGTAATTTGCTCTTCTTCAATTTCAGATATACATCTTACGATATACTCGATAGAATCATTTAAATGAGATATACTATATTTTTGTTTTTCAATATCAGAAATTTTTAAATTTACTATGTTGATAGCTTCTTCAATTTTACCTATCTGATTTTTAATAAGTTTAAATTCTTCTGAAAGTCTCTCTAGCCTCTTCTTACCCTCATTAATACTATTTTTAAGTTTAGTTTTTTCCTCCTCAATTACTTCAATATCATGATCTTCAATAGGCTTTAAACATACAGGGCATGTATCTTCTTCTGTACCTATACGTTTAAATGTTGTTGCATTGCTTTTCAGCGTATGAGATAATAATATTATATCGTCGTTTATTTTTATTTTATCATCAGTCTTCTCTTTTAAAGATGTAGTAAGAGATTTAAGTTTTTCTTTAAACGAGGTATCATCTAAAGCTTGAATTTTATCTAATTTTTCTCTGGCATCAATAACATCTTGTGAATGTTGCTTCAACGAAGCAGTTAATGTAGCTTTCTTTTTATTTTTATTATTTTCAAAGCTATCTACTTGTACTTTCTGAGAACTTAAGTAATTGCTTGACTCTTCCATCCGAGTAACATTAATATCAAAATCCCTTTTTATTTCAGTCTGATCAGATCTTAATTCAGATAACATCTTTGAAAAGACTTCGAGGTTAAAAATTCTCTCAATAAACTTACGTTTTTCGGTTTTATTTTTAGCCATAAACGGTATATGATTATTAAGAGTCATAATAACACAATTCTGAAAAACTTCTTGTGATGATGATAAAACTGTCTCAATATAACTACCAGTATTAGAAATAGTATCTCTTGTTTTATCTACACCATTTTTATACACATTACACTTCGATGGTCCTAGTGTTCTAACTATACGAAAATCATTAACTCCATGATACGGGTCATTCACAGTAAACGATAGTTCAACGACTGTCTTATCTCCAGTTAAGTTATTAGGTATAAAATTTTTATTAATCTCCCTTAACGTGTTTCCGAATATAGCAAAGTATAAAGCATCAGCAATAGTAGACTTACCAACACCGTTTCGTCTATCTTCTTTATCTCTGTTAATACCAGTTACGATGTGTAATCCTTTTTTGAATTCAACACATACTGGAGTATCACCAATAGATAGAAAGTTTTGTATTTTTAGTTCTTTAAATTCAACGTATTTCATGGTATCTTATCAATAGATTTTTTGTATAAATCAGTAGTATATTTTATAACTTCACTCTTATTTTCAATATCAAGTAAGTTAATAAATTCATTAACTGCCTCAATCACATCAATACCTGATAAATCATATTCACCTTCTTCACTAAACTTAACTTTATTATAATTAACGTCATAATCTATTCTAAGATCACAAGGTTTATAGCTTAATAGTTTAGCCACCAATAGGTCTAAATGCTCGGTATTGATATTCTTATCAATAATTAATTTTATAATATTATTGGATATAACAGTTTTAAAAAACTCTATAACATCTTTCTCTGTAATTAACTTTGATAGGAACACTTTAATATGTTTCGGAGTTAAAGTATTTTCATAGAATGTATAATTTAAATCTTTAGTATCGAGAATATAAAAACCTTTAGTCTGTCCTGAATCTCCAAAGTCCATTTCGAACGGGTTACCTACATATACAATTTTAGATTTATTTTTAAAATCTTTTTCATCTCTCGTATGGAAATGTCCTGAAAATATAAGAGGAGCTTTTTCAATTAATACATCTGGATCATCTCCATGATCACATATTTTAAATGCATTCATTTTAAAATTTTCAAGTTCAAAATGTCCTATCACCACGTCACTTTTCGGTATATCATCAATTTTAGTTCCCCATGGGCAGAAAGTAAAAACCTGACCTCCAATTTCTTCAGTAACTAGTTTATCGTATATTTTTAAATTTGATGAACCTTTAAGTATAGATAGACTATTAATTTCACTAGTATCTTTATACCAGGCGTCATGATTACCAGTAATCATGGTAATATCAAATTCATCAAACTTATCTAAAAAATCTTTAGCAAAATTGAGAGTCTTTACACTTATTTCATCCCTGTAATGAAAGAAATCACCACCAAATATAATATCTGTAATACCGTGAGATTTTAATTCACCAATGTACCAGTCAGCCCATTTATTAGCAACACTTAACCAAAAATCATTATTTTGGTGTACACCTAAATGCAAGTCTGAAAAAATTGCAATCTTTTTATTATGCATTATTCGCTATAATCGGCGTCGTCTGAGTTCGGTTTAATATAAACCATACCATCAGTAGCATTGACCATCTCTTCTTCATATACCTTTTCTTTATATTCAGATAATGTATTGGCATGCTTCTTTTCCTTTTTAATTCTATTAATAAATGCATGAAAAGCAATAGTAGTAAAATAAGAAAATGGATTATATTCAGAATCAACATTAAACTTTTTATTGGTAACTGCAGTATACATCTTTACTAGAGCATCACCAACCATTTCATCTCTATATGTATAATTAATAAAGTTTGACTTATAACTTAAACCAGTAGCAATTTTATGTATCATCGATCCTAGAAGAGGTGTACAATTTTCACATTTATAATAGTCAACTAATTCTTGTTTAAATTCTTCTGGGTTAACATAATATTCATTTATTTTAGGTTTAGGTCCTCTTTTTTTACCTTTCGGTTTACCTGTTGGTTTTACATTAGCCATACGTCAATTATAATATAGAATGTATTAAGTTTCAACTATTTCTGTAGATTTATAATTAATTTTTTCTAGTTTATAAATTTCTTGTCTTTTTTCGGCATGTCTTGTACCATATTTTAATTTATCAACAATATCTATAATAACTAGTTTATCTTTATTATCATGCAATCTCAAACCTCTACCGATAGATTGAATTGTTCTTACAAAACTCTTACCTCCACTAGCAAATATAATCATATGTATATTTTTAATATTAATACCAGTACTAAAAATTGAACTCATTGCAATACATACAACATTATTATTAGTTTCCATTATTTTTTTAATTTCATCTCTAACTTCGACTTCCATTTCTCCTTTTACAAAAAATACCTGCTTATCTTTATGTTTAAGTAACTCATTATATAAAGCATCACCATGTATTAAATGATTTACAAGAACTAGAGAATTATTTTTAAATTTTGTACAAAGATTTGTTATTATATTATTTCTAAATTGATTAGTATATATAAAATCTAATTCCGTTTTATATGGGTTTTGATCCTTTACTGATTTAGGATTTTTATTATATTTTATTTTTAAAAAACTAACATTAACAGTTGTAAGATAATTTTCTTCTCTTAAAGAGTAACTATCTTTATCATAAATTACATTTCCAAGTTTACCTAAAATATTCCATTCATCCACCTTATTATCTGGCAACGTACCAGTTAACCCAAACTTATTATTAGTATTAATTGCCTCTACCATCTTATTAATTTTATTACTCTTTTTTAATTTATGACACTCATCAATAACGAGTATATCAACATATTTTAAAAAATCATAATCATCAAACCGGCTCTGTAAAATACCTAAATTAGCAATTATTACATTTGCTGTTAAATCAGGTTTAATTTTACCAGTCCATCTAGTTGCTTTAAATAAAACATTATATTCTTCAAAATCTGAATATGTTTGGCTAACTAAAGATAGATCAGGTACTATTATTAGGCATTTAAAATTTTTATTAACAGTAAAAACACTCATGAGTAAAGATGCAATTGTTAAGGTTTTACCGGCTCCTGTACCCATCTTAAGAACTCCTCTACCACTATTGAGAGCTTTAAGCAATGCTTGCTTTTGATAGTCTCTCAATTCATGCTTCAAATTATCATACACTCTACATTCACCTAACCCTGGTTTTACTAACTCTAAAATACCATCACTAATTGCAATTTGATCATTTGATCGTTCTTTTTTAATGTATGTTAATATATCAAAAAACATACCATATTCAAATAAACCGGTTGGAGTTATACAGTATATTCGAGACGGTGCAGCAAAACGACTTCGACCTTTTAATCTAAAACGAGCTGTTTCATCTTTAACACTAAAATGTTCTCTTATAGATTCAAAATCATCACATTTTAAACGAATTTTATTTCTCTCTAGTGTAAACTCTATCATAACTGCTCCATTTGCATAATCTTAACAATATTTGAAACGTCAAAGCTTACACTACTAAAAATTTTTTCAGTTTTTTCTAAAAATTCGATAGTTAATACTTCATTATTTATATCTTCATTAATTTTAACTATATTAGCATGTTTAACACTAGCTTTTTCAGCAACTGGTATAGATATCTTTATCGGACTTTGCTCTAATAGTTCTTTCACCACTTGTCTCTTAATTTCTGCCTTTTCTTTTTCTAATTTATATAAATTTTTCTTATGTTTTATTAGTCTGCCTACCCAGTAATGTTTTCTTGCAGGTGTCTTCATTGAAACGTCTTTAATATTAAATTCATTAATTATAAGATCTTTTTCAATTTCAGTAATATATTGATCAATGTTATTCACTATATAAGTATAAATACTATTATGAAGAAAACAACTTTATTTGAAAAAGCTTTTAAGAAAACATTGAATGCAAGAAAAAATAGCCAAGGTTTGATGGGATCAAAGACTCAAGTGCATAAAGATGAGAAAAAAGAAACATCTAAAAAGCAAGGTAGGAAAAAGGTATCTGAGGAAGATGAAAATGTAGCTGGTGGTTCAGGTAGTGCTTTTGGACCAGCTGCTGGTACTGGCCATGGTGGTATGTCTAATACAGATTGGTATGCTCCTGGAGATTCAAGAATACCTAAAGCTTTAGGTGTTTACTCTAGAAAAGGTAAGGTTAAAAGCAAGTCCCGTAGAAAACCCGGAAAAAAGAAGTAAATAATAGGGTGGATACAGGTCATTGGAAGGTTTTAGAAACAATACCAGAGGGCGCTTATGGATTTATATATGAAATAACCAATTTAGTAAATGATAAGAAATATATTGGTAGAAAGCAGATGGTTAAAAGAATTAAACGTAAACCTCTTAAAGGTAAAAAGAGAAAACGTATTGATTATGTTGAAAGTGATTGGAAAACATATACAGGTTCAAGTGATAAACTTAATATCGATATAGATACAAACGGTAAACATAAATTTAAATTTGAAATTATTAAATTTTGTAAGAATAAGTACGAATTGGGTTATTATGAAACTAAAATGCAGTTTGATAAAGGTGTTCTATTAAGTGAAGAGTATTATAATGGTATAATTAACTGTAGAATCGGCAAACCACCGAAAGATTTTATGGAACCATGATATAATGACGTGTGAATAGTTTATATTTAAAAATGTATGGTTTAAATTTGATGGATTTTAATGAAATCTTTTGCAAAGACATACAACATGATATAATAAATGATTTACATGCATTTAACTTATTAGATAAGAAGCTAAACAATAAAGATGTAAATAAAATAATATTACACCATACAATTCTTCATATATGTAATAATATCTTAAAAATGAAGACGAAATCTGTAGTATTTTTCAATTATACTCAGCTTAATGAGTGTGAATTAATGAAATACTATAGTGAAAAAGAGATTTTAACATCTTTATTAAAAATTATTAAAAAATTAGACAGAGTATTACCAGTAATCCTGCATATAAGTAAATTATCATTAGATTACCTTAAACATCTTATAGAGATCGGTGATGGTAAGAGCTCTTTAACGATAAATTCAATACTAATAAAATATAACCAGTTTGATATTGGAAAATATACGTTTAGTGGAATCAAAAAAATGACTAAAAAATATGAATTAACGTTTCTTAACTATGAATATTTTAATAGGTTGTCAACTAAACTACTCTTAATTAAATAAATATTATTATGGATACCTTCACTCAACTGGCTAACGATATATTACAAAAAAATAATGATATATTAAAAGAAAATCACCTTGCTGAAATATCACCTCAAAGTGGTCAATCATTTGGAGATTTTTTAAGAAGCCTTGTAGGTAAATCGAGAGAAGATATTTTAGATTCTGGAAGTTATGCTAGATTATTTTCTATGAATATGCACGGAATAGGTTCAGCATCTAATGATACAGGAAATCCTGCAGTATTAATGAGTAGATTTTTAACTAAATTTGGTGATTATGTTAATCAAGATATTACAAAATACCGTTCAGGAGCAGCTGAAACAGATGGGTTTAAAAATAGGTATGATTATGAAGGACATCTTGCAAGAGAAAAAGAACGTAAAGATTTATTTCGTCAAGTAATGACAGAAACAGACCCTGAAAAAAAATCTATATTAAGACAAAAGGCAAATGCTTTTAGAAATAACAGTGAGTATGCTGAAGCAAGAAGAGCTCTCGATAGTAAAGAAGATGAAGCAGTTGATGAATTTCATAGCAAACCTATTGAACAAGGTGAATTAGTTAATGATGGTAGTGATGAATTTAAGGAACTTGAAAGTTTATTTAATAATCTTCAAAATATGAGAAGTGGTAATCAAGAAGTAGAAGATCAAGAAGTAGAAGATCAAGAAAGTGGTATTCGTTCATTGGATGGGTTTTTTAGTGATGAAGAATCACATATCGAAGATCAAGAATCATTTTTAGATCCAGAACAAACTCAAGCAGTACAATTTGCACAAAAGCTAGCAACAGACCCTAAAGGTAAAATGCTTGGTCAAGATCCACAAAAAGCAATCAATAAAGCATATGGTGCTAAAATGATTGAAATAGCTAACAAAATTAAAAGTATAAAAATATAATGAAACGGTTAAGATTTTTAAAATTATATGATACAATCCTTGAACAGGATGATGCACCTGTTGAAGCACCGCCTGTAGAAGCACCAGAAGTAACTCCACTATCTCCTGAAAGTGAAGTTCTTTTAGTTAGATTACTTAAAAAGGCAATAGTAACTAATATTGAAGCTGAAGATATTGATGCTATTTCAAATTTGAAAGATATTAACGAAGTAAATGCTAAAAGTACTCTTTCAATGCTAATAAAAATTATGCAGAAATATTCAACCGATATTGATATTGACGTATGAGCTGGAAATCCTTAGATCAAGTATATTTACAAGAATCTGCAACAAAAGTGGTAAGTAAATTACCTAGACAACGAATAATAGGTGAAGATGTTGCTCTTTACACAAAAAAAGGTGATGATTATGAATTACTTGCGAATGTAGATAAAAAATATTACGAAGATATTTTATCTCGATATTTAAAAATGGGTACTACTGATAGTATAGAAGGTCGTAAAAATATAGAGAATAGATTAGATAAAGCCGATGGTAATATAAATGATAATTTGAATACATTTCAAAGTTACACATATGCAGCCAGAATTGAATTAGATAATAAAAAATTTAATTCTGCTCAAGATAATTTAATTAGGTTATGCAATAGTAATGCTAATTTTAAACTAGATGAATTTATTAATAATAGCTTTCCAAATAGTGAAGTATATAATAATTATTTTCATAAAGCTTGGTGTGCTGTACCTAATGCCCCTACTCATGGATCTCCAGGGTGTGGTGAGTTATTTTTAGCATTTTTAACTAATGGAGTTAAACCTAAAAAAGGGGATTTAAGTACAGGTGGTTTAGAAATTGAATTAAAAGGTCCTGGTGGTAGACTCTTTCCTACAAATTCTTTAACTAATGATTTTAGTGA
>TARA_R110002153_G_scaffold58751_1_pt1 | contig 10356 bp, 21 predicted proteins | sample TARA_R110002153 | Tara Oceans TARA_R110002153 (sample SAMEA4398193) | marine metagenome | biome: Polar Biome; feature: [SRF] surface water layer (ENVO:00010504); material: water (ENVO:00002006), including particulate matter (ENVO:01000060) such as... | depth 5 m
AATATTTCATCTCTTCTATCTAGTTTTAATTTGTCGAATTCTTTTGATATATCCTGATTTGTTAATCCTGTACTATAAATTAACTCTTCTACATACATATTAATTCCATCTATATATGTTGCAACCATTGCTGTAGGATCATTTGTAAAACCGAAGTCTAATCCTCTTGAAACTAACTTAGCTGTACTTGGTATATTGTAACAAGTTTGAAATTCAAAAATTAAACTTCTACTTTGCCCCCTTAATCCTAGACCATATATATTCCAGTAATTTTGATCTGTATCTTTTAGTAATTCTATTTCATCAACTATCTGCTGTGGTAGGAAGTGGTTATCCTTATAGGTGGTTTGATAGAATGAACAATCTTTTCTAGTTAAAACCTTATCATATATCCAATGGAATTCATCACTTGGGTTATAATCCAGAACAATCTGTTCAGAGGTCCTAAATATTAATTGCTGCCAATCTTCAAAGTTCAATTCGTTTGCTTCATTGATAAATAACAAGTCTCTCTTTCTACCCCTGATTTTTTGGGGCTGATCTAAACTAATAAACTCTACAAAGTTACCATTCAATTTATATGCTGATTCTGTCTTGAGATGCAATTCCTCATCATATAATGAATAGCTGTTTAGGATTGTAAAGAAGTCTCGCATTACTGTACCTCTTACTGCAGGGAATGATTTTCTAACTACTGTTATTGTTTTGTTTTCATTCTGCTCACAATAGGCAAATATAATCCATAGCAAAATATTATAAGTTTTACCTGATCTTGTGCCACCTTGATGGACTATAATTTTATTTCGATCGTTTACTAGAGACCTAAATACCTTATTGGTGTGTATCAGTTTCGCTTTCAATAGGAGTTACATCTAAAACATTATCAATAATTTTAACTTCGAACAAGGGTGTTATTTGATCTCCTGTTATTTCTTGTCGTTCTATATACCCTCTGCTCTTACCTTTCGTTTTCAAAAAGAATATAAGTTCTGCAGTATGTCCTTCCCTTACCTTTTTAAATAGTACTGATTCTGCAAAGTCTAACAGTTCCTCTCTTGCATTGGATATTTCTACCTTAAATTCTGGATCACTATCCCTCCAAGAATAGAAAGTCTGCCTACTTATTCCTATTTTTTTACAGCAAAACGAAACGTTTGCTAAACTACCCATAAAATTCTCCAGAAATTGTTTTTTCTTGTCTATGGTTCTTTCTTGTTCTGTGCTAATTAGAGTCATCGTCAAATAAATTAGTTGGGGTTTTGGGTTTGAATTCGTCCATTTCGGTTTTGATTACTGATTCTAGTAATTCAAGTTCACCATCTACATTACCATTGTTGTTGATTTTTGCAGAAGATTCGTAAAAATGAGTAATACCATTTTTTCCTGATCTACCAAGCTTTCTACCTTTTCTGGTGTGCATATCATATGCCCATTCAGGTATTTCGAGATGTACATTTTTGTGATTCATAAATTTTTCACACAATATCATATCAATATAACGAGATTTTTTACATCTAGCTAACATAACGACTGCCTGTGTGAATTGTAGTTTTTCAGGTTTTGACTTTTCCTGTTTTTTTGAAAGTTTTGTATAAATTTGATACAATGAAAATATTTGACCTGCCATTTGTGGTTCAGCAAGTCCAACATCCTCTGAAGATATAATCAACATACGTTTCCATACATATTCAGCATAGTTTGAATTGTATAATTCTATAGCCCAATACAAGGATTCATCCTCTAGGCATCTACGAATTGATTTTTGAAAAGAAGATGACACTTCGAAGAAATCATAACCTTTATCAGTAAGCATTGTGTAAGACATAATTAAATTGTTTTTAAGTTTACACAAATGTACTAATTTTATTTAGAATATCAAAAAGGAATTTTTAAAGTCCGCATAAACTCGTGCTTTCTTTTAGCGGCTGCTGTATCTTTTTTAAGATCAATAATCTCTCCGTATTTTTTTCTAAGCATTAGAGTATCTGCTTTTTCTATTTCTTTGGTCCTATAACTAGAACAACCGCCTAAGTTGCCGAATGTATCAGTTCCAACTACTGAGAATCTTGTATCTATAAAACTGTGCCTATGGTAGTATGCATTCAAAGCACAAATCTGGTAGTCTTCAACTACTTGCATATCTGTATCATAATACAATTTAGATCCTTCTAACATTCCAATAGTACCACCAACATAACCACTACGTTTTAAAGGTTTATATTCCATATACTGATTAGGACTAGGATTTTTATTAAGTCCAAAAAGGTAACATCCCATTATCTTTGCTACATTTCCTATCCATTGTACTAATTCATAAGCCTCACTTGAAGACATTTTAGCATCTTCTCCTTTTTCTGTATAAAGTCTCATAAAGTTTTTAATGTCATCGTCTATCATAAATACATTAGGATGATTTTCGTAGATCCATTGTCTTTTAGCTGTGAGTCCTTTTATATCGTCAGGGTGTGCTATTATTTCTGTGTCTGGATGTTTGTCCACATACTCTTGCTTTTGTTCATTAGGAACACATAATTTTGCGTTATCTATAGCTTTAAGGGTTGGTATCCTTCCTGCTCTTTTATGTGATGGAATTATAATTTCTATTTTGATGCCCATAGTTTCTGAAAGTCTTTTACATTAATTACCATAGCTTTACCCATATGCTCATTTTTATAACTCTTAGCCTGTTCTATTTCTAAAATGGTTTCAAGATAAGTCGTATCTATTTCATTGTCACTTGTGATTATAACACAATCGTATTTTTCAGAGAACTTTGGTATAACTGGCATCTCTGCTTTTGTATCATCTATTCCATAGAATTCTTCTTCATAATCATCCAAGAACATTCCCAACTCTCCTTCTTTAAATCCTATGTTTAATAGAAAATCTCTTTCAAAATTGTTTGCTAGTAAATCAAAATCGAATTCACCTGTGTTTTTATTTAATCTAATATTGATTTCCTTCTCTTGTTCTATGTCTACATTCAATTCAACACAAGGTATTTCTTTAAAACCTAGATCTTTTGCTATTCTATATCTTTGATGTCCTCCAATTATTACACCTTCTCTTCCCTTGTATGTATTTACAACTATTGGTTCTACAAAGCCAAACTGTTCTATACTATTTTTTATCTGGAGATATTGTTCTTTTTTTAATTGTCGAGGGTTATACTCTGCTTTTTTTAATTCTGTTATACTATAATTTTTAATCTTCATATCATTAATTTATTGTTTAATAGATTTTTTGAATCTTCTCCTTTATGCATCAACAAATCCAATACAGATAAATAAGGAGTGAAAGTTTCATTGTATTGCCTGTATTCTTTTTGAATGTATTCGTGGTGGTATAAATTTACTCCTATTTTTTTGAAATCATTTTCATTAAGATAATCTTTACCTGAAATTCCTGCTACATATGTACTAGCTTTTGTTTTTGTACATAATTCTAAAACCATCTTGTCTTTATTTTCAACTAAGTTTAGATCACTTGAATATATTTTTTCTATTTCTATATCAAGACATTCTAAGAAATAATTTAAAAATCTAACATTAAATGTATATAGATATTCATCTTTTAATTTTAATAAATTTTCTAACTGAGGATAATACTTGTCAAAATACATAGACTTAGAGTAAGACTGTTTTACTGTATTAATCATTTTTTTTTGCCATTCTAGTTTATGATTGATCTTCATATTTTTGATACTAGTGCCTAGCTTTTGTTTTTCTAGCGGTATGGTTATCCATTTTTCACCATCTCTTCCTTGTATTTTATTTCTATTTTGAAAGTAATTCTTTCTATAGGAAACTGAGTCTAATATAATTAATTTATCTGCTTTACATATTTTATCAAAATATCCTACATAAGACATAAACTCAGGCTGATGGGCTGTAACTATCATAGTATATAAGAATGCAAATAATATTTTTCTGCGTAATCAAAGCCCATTTCCATCCCTCTCATTTTAGCTAGAGTCTTAATACCGTCTGGGTTTAACGGACTAGGTTTTTGTTTGGTTTGGGTTACATAAAACATAAAAGCATCAATCTTTTGTTCTAATTCTAATAATGTACAAGGTAAATAAACACCGCCACTTGTCAAAGCATCTGTAGTTTGAACGAAAGGATATTCATAAAGATAAACTTCTTTCTCTTGAGGTTTGCCCTCTCTTAATCTTAATGCAGCCATAACCGCATTGTAAGTCACCCTGTGGTCAATATGTCTAGATGGGTAAGGTAGAAAGATCCTATCATAATTAGACTTCAGTAGATCATCTAAATAGGTTACTATTTCATATTCTGGAAGTAAATCTAAATGACCTTCCTCTCCTCGAAATATAAAAGTTTCACCTACACCTAAAAATTTATGACAAGCTTTTATTTCTTTAATTTTATCTGAAGCTAATATATAATCCCCTTTAAAGTTTACATAAGAACTAACACCCATTATTAAAACATCACATTTGTTTTTCAACATAAAGTTACCACACCCCAACACTTCATCATCTGCGTGAGGTGCGATAATTAGATTTTTGTATATCATAGCTTTTCATTGTTTTTTATTTTACTTGAACTTTTTTTATACATATAAGTGAATATCTCAGCCATTTCTGGATCTTCTGAATCAATCAAAGCTTTTGCTAATAGTTTTCTGCTATTAATAGATTTAGTACTTTGGAGTATTAAATTGTAATACTCATCTAGTTTCTTATTATATTTTGAATACATTCCATAGTTATTATATGAGTGCATTGCTGTGGTGTGATCATAAGCCTTACCGTTATTTTCAAAGAAATCTCTTATATTGTAATAAGTCATATTATCAACTGTTCTCATAAGATAAACAAACAAAGATCTAACTTCAATTATATGTTGTTTTCTACTGTTTTCAAATATATTAATTCCTGTTATTTTTTTTAAAACTCTAGACGTTTCCTGAGCAAACAAAAAATTCTTATCTATTTCTGTTTTAAATTGTTTCATATAATAAATATTCGTTTAAATCTGTGTCCTTGTGATCATTGTATTCTTTAACTGCAGCTTCACACTTCTGCTCACCAGTTAGATAAAATTCTTCCGATACATCTATCCATTTAGGAACTAGTGTCCCTTTATCAATAGCTATAAATTTAAAATCTTTGTAAGATATTCCAAATAAGTTACAATAGATAAAACATTGTAAATCATAACTAAAATCTTTAAAAGCCCATTTAGTGTTTTTTATGTTAATCGTTGTCTTGAGATCTATGATCTGCCCAGTTTCAGTAATAATATCTGCTTTCCCACGAAAAGGCATTCCCATCACATTCCCTGCGATTGCAACTTCAAATTCTGCGTTTTTTAAAACAGATACTAATTTGCTATTCATAAGGAATCCATCTGCTAAACGCTCTGCACTTGTTCTTTCTGCATAAGTAAAACACTTTCCGTATTCTATTTCTGCTGCTTTGAATGCTTTAGTCGCTCTTCCCTTTATATCAATAAATTGCTGTGCTTCAAAAACGTGAGGTTCTAGAATAGCAGTATGAAATAACCAACCATCTCGTAAAGCCTGAGTTTCTTTAGTACCATATTTTAATTCTTTTACAAATTTCTTATAGGAGTGCAACAAAGTTTTTGCTATGCTACTGCTTAACATATTCTTACCGCAAACATTATAATAAAATTCATCATCATCCATTTTTTTGATTAACTCTGCTTTGTCCCAAACCGTTCCATCTAATAGTTTAATAGTCTCTACTTTCTTTTCCATATCTTATTAATGTGTTTTTTTTTCCATATTAGTTTTAATTTATTTCTTTGCTTAACAGTTGGCATTTTGCCCATTTTGCATACAGATTTTACAAATTCATAATCTTCATAGGATAATGTTTTTTTAAGTAAATTTTTCAACCATACAACAGCTTCTTCTGTTAATGGCTTACGACCTGTATCTGCTCCTGCTTTATAACTAACTCCATATCTAAAATCTGAATCATAGACAGATCTTTTTTGATTGCTAAACCTATCCTTTGCCATCTATATGAATTTTATCGTCTTTCATCCCAATCGTTTTTAATTAGTATAACACTTTCTACTATGCTTTCATAATCTTGATAAGCTGCCATTAAAGAATGTTCTAAATCTTTAACTTCATCCCATCTTGCACCGTGAGGGTTATCATCCCAAGTGAAATTTAATTCCTGTACTTCTTTTTTGTTTTTTAAGATCCTGATTTGGTATTCACCAGACATATCTAGTTTCCATCTTTCTTTTCGTACTTCTTTATCTGAATCTTCTAATCTAGTTATTAATTCTGCTTTGGTACATTTTTCTAAAATCTCATAAAAGGATTTATGGAAGTGTCTTTCTTTATTTTTCATTGTTCATATGTTTTTTAATGTCTCTTAATTTTGCTACCATTTTAATGGCACTACCTGAGATGCCAAAATATTTTTTAACATCAGTTATTCTCCAATTTCTGTGAGGTCTTAATCCTTTAGAATACCATTCTAAATCTCTAATGCTAATTAGTAAATTATAATAACCTACTGGCATAGGGTTGCTATTAACATCAATTGTTTTTTGTAAGTCTTCAATAAATTTTGGTTCTTTCATTTGTTCTTTGTATTAAGTTTGTTTTTCTGCTGATCTAGCCCTTTCTATTGCTCTAAGTTTATCGGATCTGTATTCTGAAATCGTTAAATGATACAGTTTTTTTTCATAACTAAGTTTATTACATATCCTAGTCAAAACTATAGCAGCATCCTTCAGAGATACTAAGTCAGGGTTTTCAGGCTTTGCCTTGTACCATTTCAGTACAATCTCCTGCATAGTAAGTAATGCAGTATTTAAATCAACGTCTTCTAAGACATCAAATTTTTCTCTCATCATATACTTTTTAATATCCATATAGTAAAGATACTAAAAATTGTTAATAATTCTAAAAAGTGTTATGATTTATTTCTGCAGCATCATTTTCTGGAAGTAAGTAACAGGGTTTTGTTACCTTTTTCTTGGTCCAAAGTGTAGTATCTGGACACCACATATCAACTGGTTTAGGTAATTCCATATTATTTAACCAAAACAAATAGTTTCCCTTAGGATCATTTATGAAATACAACTTAACTAAATCACTAGGCATTTTCATTAGCTGATCATATTTATATTGTTCTAACATTTTATCTTCGTAGTACTTGTTGCGAAATTTCATTTCCATAACGCATTCCTTTCCTTTAGGAGTTGCACCAACAGCATCATAGTGTTCAAATCCACCACCACACCATTCTAGATCCCATCCACTAAACGTATTAAAAAATAGTATTACTGCTTTTTCGAGTCTATGTACACTTTCAATATCCATTACTGTCCGTTATTGTACAAATTATTTATGTCTTGTATCCAGTTATTATAAGTTTTAGGACTACAGGTACAAGGAACGTGATACTGGTGGTTAAAGTATTCTGAATGTAATCTTGCTAAAAATTTCTGTTCACCTTCATCTAGAGTATTACTGTTACTAGACTTAAAGTTTTGCCATTTTTTATAGTCTTCTGCTGTTAATTTAATCTTAGCCATTCCTAGATATTTTAATTTTGTTTAACATATTTTTTCTTTCATCACATTTACAATCTTTCTTACCTAATAAGTCAAACCATATTTTACTATGTAACCATTTTATACCTGAGTAATAAAAAATCTTTTCTACTAAATCTCCTAATCTCATAGCTGTTTATTTATGTTTCTGTTAATTAATTTTTCTAATCTTTTTTTAACTTTGTTGTAAGTATTGTACACCGAATAATAACTAATCTTTGTTTTATCAGACAGTGCCTTAATAGATTCACCACCCTCTATGTATCTATAAATTTTTTCATCATACCAATGGAAAGTATCTAAAGCATTATTAACCATTTCATAGAATTTTTCTACATCATCAATTTCATTAAATTCTGGAGAGATAAGGGTTTCATACAAATCATCATAACCAACAATTTTTATCTTACTTTGTTTTCTAGTCAGATCAATAAATAAAGATCTAAGGGTACGAAAAATATAATAGTGATTTATTTCTGTTTCATTGTACATAACATCTGTGCCTTTAGAAATCAGAATATGAATTTTAATGTACATTTCTTGAACTATGTCTTCTGCGGTTTCAGAGTTGCAGCCAAAACTTTTAACAATTCTTATCCAATCATTATGTTGTTCTGCTACAATCTCTAAAGTAGATTTCATATTCTAAACCAAGTAATATGAATACCAAATACACAAAACATAAAAGTAACTTGTTCGTAAAACTCATCTTCTTCTACATCTTCTGGATCTGGTTCTAAATTAGGGTTATAATATAAAATTCCAACTGAAAGTCCGTAAATAGGAACTAACTGAATATTAACTTGAGTGTTATTTATATTAAAATCTATCAAAATGGTAGGTCTGTCTGTACTCTTTTAGGTAAATCTAGTAAATTTTTTCCATTTATTTCAAATCCTACGTTATTTTTTACCGATCTAAGCACTATAGGGCTATCAATTGATGTCGGTCGACCCCCTGTATCCACATCCTTTACTTTTCTTACGTGAATCAAGCTATTCATCCATTCTGTTGGATGTTGGATGTACCTGTGTATAACAATAAAATCATCAGCACGATTTACAAATTTACCTCCACCCTCTACATCACTTGCCATTGGGGGAATTGGATGCCCTGCATATTCGTGTCTGTCCGAATGCCTCTTTCTTAATGCTTCTGTATTTGCGTGAGTGTTTAGCCATAAACTTACTTGATTTTTCTTACAAAATACCCTCATTTCACTAGTAGCAAAATAATCATATTCGTGTCCGTTATGAGTCCTAGATAAATCTTTGTCTTTTATCAACGAATTAAATGGATCAATTAACAAACCCTGATAATTCCAAGCCTTTTTCAATTCAGTAGCTAAATCTAAAATATTTTTATAACTATATAATTCCTGAGGATCAATAAATTTAAAATGATCATTTATAAACTTTGATCTATTTTGAAAATGTTTTTCTTCTATTTTGTTGATGACATTACCCTCCATAAATTCTATCATCTTTTTCATTAAAGTGTAAGGTTCATTTTCGCTACTAAATACTAACCATTTTAAATCGTGTTTAATTGAGTACATCAACATTAAGTATAAAATAACAGTTGTCTTACCTGTGTTTGCGTGTCCAAGAATTACATTAAAGTTTGAAGTTTTAAATCTAAAATGCTCATCTATTTCAGGTATGTCTAATTTTAAGCCTTCTTTAATTTTACCTGATCTAACCATTTGAAGCTTTTCAATATGATCACTAAAGTTTATTATCATCTTTGTAAGTTTTTTTAAATGTAAGGGAAAAAAAAAGAGTAACAAATTAATGCTACTCTCCTTTTGGTTTTAACGTGTCAGAATTAAAACGGTAGATCGTCTCTATCTGGCGAATGCTGAGATGCACTAACCTGTTCTTGTTTTGCATTGTATAAATTCCAAGTTGGATACAGTTTTGTTCCGTCTTTAGAAATACAGATATCTAAGTTTACAAATCCTCTTTCATTTGCATATTGTTTCATTTCTTGAAGTTCTGCAATTGCTTCATCTATCTTACAACCTACTACCGCAGGTTTCCAATCTACATTTCCTTTACTAACGTAAAATCCTTTTGCTAATTTATTTTCCATATTATAATTGATTTAAAAATTGTTTTAATGATTGATAATCTTCTACTGTGTTTTCTAATACTACTTCTCTCTTATCTTTAGCATAAGCAGCCATATTCTCTTTATAACAAACCTGTAATAGTATGGAGTCATTTGTTGTAAAAGATCCTTTAGAAGTCGTTTGTGGAGTTATAGGACGTATGTTACTAACTACTTGGATTGGTTGTTCTAAGCCTTTTGCTCCTTTTGCAAATTTATACTGTTCGTTTGATACCTCATACTGTATCTCTGTTCCTACTGCAAATTTAAAATCTCCTACAGCAGAAAAAGTATATTCATTTCCATCAGCAAATCCTACTAAATGTTTATCAAGTTGAATTTCTTCTTTTTTTACCTGATCGAAAAAGGGTTTACCTTTACCTTTTGGTGTTATAAATTTAATTTTACCTGTTTTCATACTCTGTTTTTGTTTTGGTTTCTAATTTTATTTCCAGATCTAAAACCTTAGTCCTTAAAAATTCAACTTCTGTTTTAAGTAATCGAATAAGATCATCGTTATAAGTCATTTTTTGAAAATTTAATTTCTACACGTTTAGAAAGTTCAACCTTAGCGGCATTTCTAGTTCCATCTAACAATTCCTTGTTGTTTATTAATTCAGCAAGATCGTCATTAGTTAAAAAGTCTACTAGTGCTATCATATTAATTGTT
>TARA_R110002153_G_scaffold220586_1_pt1 | contig 10353 bp, 7 predicted proteins | sample TARA_R110002153 | Tara Oceans TARA_R110002153 (sample SAMEA4398193) | marine metagenome | biome: Polar Biome; feature: [SRF] surface water layer (ENVO:00010504); material: water (ENVO:00002006), including particulate matter (ENVO:01000060) such as... | depth 5 m
ATGTTGTCTGGTTACGATCATCTGGCATTTGTGTTCGGAATTATCTTCTTTCTGACCAGCTTCCGAGATATTGCGAAATACGTCACGGCATTTACGCTTGGCCACAGTGTCACGCTCATTTTTGCTACCTTTAACCAGGTTCAACTTAATTACTTTGTTATTGATGCCGTGGTTGCTCTGAGCGTTTGTTATATCGCCTTTGCCAATATTGATGGTTTCCGAAAATATCTCAACATCGATCCACCTAATATGATGTTGATGATTGTTGGCTTAGGTTTGATCCATGGCTTTGGTTTGTCCACTCGCTTACAGGAATTGCCATTAAGTGAAGACAGTTTACTGCTGAATATAATATCGTTTAATGTCGGTATTGAACTAGGTCAAATCAGTGCATTGGCACTGATGTTAATTTTCATTGCCGCTTGGCGAAAAAGTCATGCTTTTAAAACATTTAGCTTGATTGCCAATTATGGCCTTATCCTCTTCGGTGGATTACTTTTCCTGATGCAGATGCATGGCTATGAACACAGCACTAATCCCGAAGAGTTTAGCGTTGCTGCGGATAATGCTAATAAAGTGAGTGATGCTGAAGTTATCACAATAGAAAAAAGTTCTGAATTATCTCAACAATCCCAATGGCAAGATTCAATCAGCATTACTATTCCAGCTAGAGGCGACAAGGAATACAAGTTATATCTAGAAAAAGGTGCAACACTTAACTATGCATGGGAAACAGATGGTGAGGCACTGTTTTATGATTTCCATGGGGAACCGGCAGGTGACACAACGGGTTATTTTAAGAGTTACAAAAAAGATACTAAAAGTCAGGCCAGCGGTACGTTAACAACGCCATTTGCAGGCACTCATGGTTGGTACTGGAAAAATGATACCAAACAACCTGTCATCATTACATTAACTGTCAAAGGGGCTTACCAGCGTCTGGATACAGAAATGGAAATCACACAAGATCCACTAGAAACCCCAACCCCAAAAACTCACGATAGCATTGATTAATTAGGAGGTTCACATTATGCGATTAAATATATTATTACTTGGTTTCATCTTTAGTTCAGTCACATTTTTAGTTATGGCAGGAAATGATCAGGACCACGGTCACGCTCATGGTCACTCACATTCACAGGAGGCGGTAGATAATGTAAAAGCAGAATCAAATGCGACTAATATTGTTGCCGAACTCGTACAAAAAGAAAAGCTGGAATCGAGCTGGGGATCTATCCCTGCAAGTACCGTTGATAAAAAAGAATTTGATGGCAAGCCTGAATGGGTAGTGATCTTTGTAAATGATGCAATTCCAGACATTGCTAAGCAGAAACTGTATGTGTTCCTTACGGTGAATGGCGAATATATTGCTGCTAATTACACTGGCGAGTAAAAATTTTGAAGACTTCATCCCGGTCAGAGAATAATCACTTTGATTGGGATGTTTTTTACACTACTTTTTACTTTGATTAGCAACAACTAGTCTCTGTGAGGTCCTAAGTGGCTTATTACATATTAAAAATCGTAATTACAACATTATTAATAGTGTTCATTTCTGAGGTTTCTAAACGTAGTTCTTTCATAGGTGCTGTTTTAGCATCAATACCATTGGTGTCAGTGCTTGCAATGATATGGCTTTACGTCGATACGAAAGACGTCATCAAAATCAGTGAATTATCATTTAGTATCTTTTGGCTTGTACTGCCCTCGCTAACCTTATTTTTGACATTACCCTTGCTTTTAAAACAAGGTGTTAATTTTTATTGGAGTATAGCGGCTTCTATCGGGGTTACTGTTTTATGCTATTGGTTGATGATTTCAATGCTGAATTATTTTGGGGTTAAACTGTAATTTGATAGTAAACAACTGTCCGTTGTGGGTCGGAAGCTGTCAGAACAGATCTATCTTAGGATCCCAGAAGTGTCCGCTTAAGTCAGGGCTGTACTCAGGGTGAAATAACGTTATCTAGCACATTTTTATTAGCTAGATTTAGCTCTGGAGCTGAGTGCTAACAGCATTGACTGTAGGACTGGTTTCCAGCGTCTACCATATAAGGCGCTGTTCCAAATTTGTACCGCATTTGTACCGTGCACAGCTATATTAGGGTAGTTTGAGGTAATTGAATAGCGACTCAAGCAATTGATATTTAAAGCAATTACACCCTTCTAAGCTGACTTGAAATCCCTCGGCTTCACGGCCGATTCGATTCCGGCCTTAGGTACCAAAAAATACAAGACCTCAGCAGTTTATTCTGCTGGGGTTTTTTATTGCCTATTGTTTCGGGTCATGCTCTGATCATGTTTTGAAATTGGTTAAACCATCAATCCACCAGCTCACCTGTTATTAACTTCGCCTACTAAATAGCCGCAAATAAGCTTAGCGGTAGTAGTTCAACATACATTTATTATGAAGTCTAAGTAGTAGTTGTAGAAGTTCTCAATACTTCTATTACAAGTCTATTTCAACATCTCCGCCCATATTAAATTTACGCTGTTTTCAGTGCCACAAAGAAGACGCACAAGCTTATTAGTTAATCGATGCGAGTAGCCTAATGAGTTCAGCATGTTCTCCTGCGGGTATATCCTCACCTGATTTCAGTGATGACAATTCAAAAACATTGTTCACCAACATTAGTCATTACACGGAAAAATTGCTACTATTTTGAAGCGGCATTGCTCATCAATCTAGTAGTGTATTAAATGAAAGTCTATACAGATATTGATGGTGTATTGCTTGACGTTATAAGCATGCTAGCATTTCTTTGATCGTAACAAACTTTTCTCTTGGTTTTCCTAGTGACAGTCCATTTTCGACTTCTTTTCTATCAATCACTTTCCAATCTTCAAACGTCACATATCGGATGCTTTTTTTATTCAGTATTTCTAGTAAACCAGCTTTACCTTCAGCGCTAGTTTGAAGTAATGTTGGTGTATCTTTAAGGATGGTATCAACAGTACTTTGAGCGCACTCGCGATTGGTGCCTATAACACCTTGTGGGCCTCGTTTAACCCAGCCAGCTGCATATAAGCCTTTAACGGTTTTGCCATCACTTCCTAACAGCTTTGAATTTTGATTTGTCAACGTTCTTTTAGGCTCATTGATGGGTAAATTTTCTAATAGTGCTCCTCTAAAGCCGACGCTAGTAAAAGCCAATCCGCATGGTATTTCTATTAAATGTTCTAAAGACTTACATGTTTGATTAAAGGGGGCCCCTTCTAGATAAGTTTGTTCAAAAATAACACTCGATAACTGTTTGTTACCTGTGAAAAGTTTCGGATTCAGCATAAAATCAATACTTATTTGAGTTTTACTATTATCATTTAATTCTGAAAAATTGCTGGCATATGATTGCATCACTTTATAATTTTTTTGGACTACGGTATTTGATGCGTCATCAAGCTCTTGCTGGCAAGCTAATTTCAAATTAAGGTGTCTTGGATCTATTGAAATATTACAATTGTTTAATTTACCTAGCTCATGTAACTCTTTGGTTGTAAATTTAGATTGAATTGGCCCTCGTCTACCAATCATATGTACGCGTTTCAACCTTTTCTTAGAGAGTATTTCTAACGCTCTCTCAGGAATATCAGATACTCTTAACTCATCTATAGATTTGCTCAAAATCCGAGAGATATCAATTGCAACATTGCCATGACCAATAACGACTGCAGTATCATGATCAAAGTCAAAATCTTGCCCCTGATAGTCAGGGTGACCGTTATACCAGCCTACCAAATCATTACACGGATACGCTCCCGCTAACTGCTCACCGTCGATCCCAAGCGAAATGCTGTCAGGCATGCCATTGCAAAAAACGATAACGTGGTAGTTTAATTTTATCTCTTCAAGACTAATATCTTTGCCTAATTCAACATTACCAAGAAAGGTAACAGAATCATGCTCAGCAATAACATCAAGTGTATTAGCGATACGTTTTAGTTTTTGATGATCAGGAGCAACACCATAACGAAGCAAACCATAGGGGCATGGTAACTTTTCTAAAAGCGTGATCTCGGCAGAGATACCAGCATTTATTAACGCATCAGCGACATAAAACCCGCTCGGTCCACTGCCTATAATAACGACTTTAAGTTGAGTCTCTGGTTTCAATTTTGACATTTAAAATCCTAAAGCTTTTTTACGCTCTTCTGCTCCTTCATAAGGAGACTCTTTTGCTTTGATTATGGGTAATTTCTTTACCCGTCTTTCATTTATCTCAATCCATTCTTCTAACTCATCAGGTAAATCTAAGTCTTCATAAATAGCCTGTACAGGACACTTGGGAATGCATGCTCCACAATCAACACAAACATCAGGATTAATAAACAGCATGTCTTTGCCAGCATGAAATGCTGACACTGGGCATGCTGTAACACACTCTGTAAAACGACAACGTTGGCAATTGTCGGTAACTAATGTTGTCATAATTATTTTCCTATTGGTTTTGCTAACATAATCAAGTTATGTTTTAGTTTTATGGCTTATAAAAAGGAGAGTTCATCTCTAAACTTGCAGCCTTGACAATCTCACCATTAAATAACTTAACCGTGAGATTGCCCCCTATCTGTTTAGTGAAAGGTATTAATAATTCATCAATATACGTTTGGGCATTAATTTGACTATCAAACTCATAACCCCCCCCAATAGTCTCATTTACGCCACTTAACCACGTCTTAGAAAGTAAGCCTTGGAATTTTTTCATTTCAACATTAATTTCGTTCCAATTAACTTCTGAGAATGGTGTTGTAGTTTGATACTCTGCGTATACAAATGTTTTACTCATTATCAATACCCTTATATATTCCAATAAACAGTTAACTGGCTAAGCTAACATCTACTAAATTATCAGAGAATGTTGTTGAATGGCCCATATCGCCAAATTCTGCTGAGCTAATGCAATTGACTGTGCCATTATTTAGCTGTCGCCAATAACCTAAAGTAGCAACCACGATACCGACATTAACGTCATCAGTAATTTTTGCCACCCCTTCAAAAGAGCCTCGATCATTAAAGACTTTAATAATCGCTCCTTCTTTTATGTTACGAGTTTCAGCATCTACTTTATTGATCATCACGGACTGCTCGCCTTGTCCTTTTTGTTTCCTTGTATCATTTGCGTAACAAGAATTCAAAAAGCCATGACTCTTAGGTGAAATGATATTAAGTGGATATTTAGCCGCTAATTCAGGGTTCGTTGCTGGAGATTCACGTGACTCAACATAATCAGGCAATGAGTCCAAATCTTCTCCTGGTTGGAAACCTTCGTACATTTGGCGGAAAGGCCCTGCTACAAAGTTTTTAGCACCTTCCACCATAAATTCACACTTACCTGACGGTGTGGGGAAGTTACCTTCTGCATGACGTGCACGCACATCTTTATCACCAAACTCTTTTAAGCGCGCAAAACCATGTTCACGCATATAATCTAAGTCAATGCCTTCACATGTCGGGGCGTCCCAATCCACATAGTTTTCTAAGCACTCAGTATCACTCCATTTAAAGTTATCTTCTTCATAGCCCATTAACTTAGCTAAACGTCTAAAGATTTCATTATTTGGTATTGCTTCGCCGGGAGGGTCAATACATTTTTCGTTGTAGGTAAGATATAAATGGCCCCATGACAGAATCATATCTTCCATCTCGGCACCCATGGCAGCAGGTAAAACGAGGTCTGCGTAAGCGGCAGTATCTGTAATAAAGTGGTCAGCTACAATAGTGAATAAGTCTTCACGCTCTAGGCCTTTTGCAATCTTGTCTGTCTCTGGTGCTTGTGTCAGTGGATTGGTATTCCATATCATGACGGATTTAATTGGCGTTTTAAGATCAAGCTCGCCAATGAGTGCACGGCCAAATTGCAAGTTATTCACGACCTGCGTTCCTTCAGGAATTAAATCTGGGCGACTAATCACATCGTATTTATATGGGTGTTCCCACACAGGGAACTGTAGTATGCCACCGCCAACATGTCGCCAAGCGCCTGTTAAAGCTGGCAAGCAAGTTACAGCACGAATCGCTTGGCTACCACCATAGTTACGCTCTAATGCAACACCGATACGGATTGCAGAAGGTTGTGAGCTTGCATATTCACGTGCAAACTTTCGAATATCGTCAGCTGGAATGCCAGTGATTTCTTCAGCCCATTCAGGGGTCCGAGTTTTTGCACGCTCAGCAAGTTCGGCATAACCCACCGTGTAATTGTCTATGTAGTCTTGGTCTTGTAAACCTTCTTCAATAATCACCTGCATCATTGCCATGGCTAAAGCACCATCAGTACCTGGTTTTGGTGCAATGTGCCAATCAGCGCCTTTTGCTGTCTTAGATGCAAATGAGTCAATAACGACAACTTTAGCTCCTTTTGCTTGAGCTTCTTTAACAATACGCCAGTGATGAAGGTTTGTACTTGCTGAGTTGGACGCCCATATAACAATGTATTTAGAATGTATAAAGCTTTCAGGATCTAAACCAGCAGTTGGCCCTACGGTAAGCAACCATGCAGTACATGATCCTTCACCACAAAAAGTACGCTCCGTAACGGTTGCGCCCATGCGATTAAAGAATGCATCTCCACCATTTAAACCATGCACTAGGCCTTGGTTACCCAAGTAACTGTTTGGCATGATTGCTTGTGGACCGTCTTCGGCAATTATTTTTTTCCATTTAGACGCCATCGTATCCAATGCTTCATCCCACGTGATGCGTTCAAACTGTTTACTGCCTTTAGGGCCTGTACGCTTCATTGGGTATAACAAACGATCAGGGTGGTAATGCCTTTTTTCATAATCTTTAAGTTTGACGCAAAGGCCGCCTTGCGTAATTGGGTGGTCAGGGTTTCCGTGCACGCTTATTAATTTTTTATCTTTTACCGTAAATACCATCGAGCAGGTGTCAGGACAATCATGTGGACAGCCGCCATGAAATGTTTGTGTATCTAATTCTTCTGGCTTATTCATTACATCTCTCCTAGGATCAATTTATATTTCAAAACCTATTTCTCTAGCACGCTATCAAGTATGCAGATGAAAAACCTTGTTCATTACTTGCCATTTTCCATCTACTTTCAGTAGGTTTAAAAAATCAGTAAAACGATGGCCGGTCCAGTTATCAAGCTCAATCCTTACGCTTGCTATTGAACCTACGATTTCAATTTTTGAAATTTTATAAACTAAATCTTTAGCGGGGCCATTTGAATCATTCCAGTCGAACAGTGATTCGATTGGTCCAGCCACAAGATCCGGCCCTACATAGCCAAACCATGTTGCATCTTCATGAAATGAAGGTTTCATTTCGGATCCCTTTCCTGAAACCGCACCTTTTAAATAATGGCTGGTTAGTAAATTAGTTATTGCTTCATAATCATGAATATCGGTAGTTGTTGTCATTTCACTCTCCAAAAATTATCTTAAATTAAAATTAAAATCAAAATGTACAGATCTATCTATCCTATAAAATGTATGTCTATATTTTCAAGACAACAATAGCTTTTAAGTAAATGCTATTTATATTAAGAAAATCCCAGAACAACATCGTAAAGACCACCATCGGGATGAGTAGTCTTTAATACTATTTTCATCTCCAGTCCCTCTTTGGTTTAGTAACTAAATCGATACGTTTTAACTATACACTCATAATAACGGGCAATTTTCCCGCCATAGGGTTCTGTAATGGTCAAGTATTAATGAAGTAACTTGCAACCGCTTATGCACTTAGCGAGAGTTGTGAGTTTTAATTTAGAGTGCGCATGAACGCACGCCACACTAATGATGAAGATACCAAGGTCGGTATTGCTGGCAGTCAGTTCAAGTTTGCTAATGCTTGTGATGAAAGCATCACCGGCGGTTTTGCGGGTGCAAGTATTCGTGTCGTTGATGAAAACAATCTGACATTGGTGGCCGATATGGAATTTGGTGGCAACAGTGACGAAAACTATGCGGCCGGTAGCGTTAGTCTGGAATATGTGTTCTAACACTTCATATAAAAAGCTTTAAAAAGAGCCTCAGTCGTTAACGCTACTGGGGCTTTTTTATATAATCACTCAGCTTCCGACCCTGCCTTGTGAAGCAACCCAATAAATTATAAGTCTCATCTCACTTATCGTAATGGTCTTTATTCAGTTGGTGGGGATTGTTCTTGCTGAAGTTTAATAATGTCACTGTCTGCTTTGGGTCGGTAGCTGACTTTTAACAATTCGTCGCTAACGTGCTGTGGATTCAACCGGTCGATGCAACAGAGGCATTAAACTTTGTACCTACATCATGAAGTCTTCGCTTAACCCCCTCCTCTTCTCCAAACTGATGATATGTCGTCACGATGACATCACCTGCCCAACTGTCTCTGAATCATTACAAACAATTGATTGAGAAGATCTTTGTTTAATATCACATAATAATTAGTAATATTTTTAGAGTACAGAATGTACGAAATAAAAATTATTGCCGATCAGAATGCAGGATTTTTCACTATGAATTTGTGAGGCATTTATGAGGCATTTCAACCTCCTCCTCAATTCGCTCCCCCTGTTTATCAATCGAATCCAGACTCTATCAGAGTAGCTAAAAATTCTAAAACCGACAGACTAAACATAACAAAATTTGGGATTAGTTGTTACAGCATGTAAAAACTAATTCTGACATGCTGTAACTATTGGAGCACGGATTAACTTTCCCCTAGTTTTCGTTTCATGGGTGGTAAATCATCCAACATCTTTTGCCCATACTGTTTAGTCAGTAACCGGCTATCAAGAATAGATACTTTGCCTATATCCGTTTCACTTCTGATTAATCTACCTGCACCCTGAATCAATTTCATTGAGGCATCAGGCACCGATAGCTCCATGAAAGGATTCTTCTTATTGGCTTCCAACCATTCCGATGTCGCGTTATAGATAGGTGAGTCCGGCACGGAAAAAGGTAATTTAGCGATAATGACGTGCGTTAAATAGTCCCCCTTTAAATCAACACCTTCTGCAAGTGAGGCAACACCAAATAATACGCTGCCATACTCTTTATCAATTGATTTTTTGTGCTTACGAAGCAAAGCTTGTTTAGGTAAGTCACCTTGAACAAGTAAGATCCGTTTAATTTTATCGGCAATTTTGACCTTCACTTGTTCCATCTGCCAGTAACTTGAAAACAAGACCAATGTGCCTTTGTTGATGTCGATGTTATCGTTCATCCACTGTGTAATTTCATCGGTATGGCCCCTATCCGACGGGTTATTCTTCATGGCGGGGACTTCTAATACTGCGTTATTCTGGTAGTCGAACGGAGACCGTAACTTGAGGTAAGTGACGTCGTTTTGATATTGCAGGCCACACTGTTCAGCAAAGCGTTTGAAAGTGCCGAGTGTTGATAATGTAGCTGACGTTAAGATAACACCAGCAAAGCGATCCCACATCAACTGATTAAGAAACGTATCCACGGTGATAGCGTTCACAGAAACGAGATAGTCAATACCGCTTGTTTTAACCACTAATTCAATCCAGCGAACCATCGGTGGTTGACGGCTAGTATCTTTTTTGCACATCAGGTCCCATGTTTCAAAGATTGTTTCTGAGCGTCCGATGTAGACACCTAATTCAGGCAGCATACTATCTGCTACATCAGCAGATATGGATTCTTGTTTTAGCAGTAATTTGATTTGTTCTTTTAATTTTGAATACTTCTGACACACGCTTTTAGAGGCTAAACGTGCATTCTGAGCGAGTATGGTTAACTCATTCGGTAGAACACCATGGTTAAAGCGCCATGTAGGATTGTTTCTCTGTTTTTCTGTGGGTGGTTGCAACTCAGGCATATCGGAGACCGCATCCTTGAATTCAGTTAATGCTGTTTTCAGTGCGATTACATCTTCATCTACCAAAAAATCAGCTGCTCTGGTATTAGGTAGCAGGGATAATGTTGCTTTTACCGATTTAACGCTTTGTTCTAACCACTCAATGCTACTATTTATCTGGTGAGCAGCACCGTTATGGTTAAGGGATTTACCTGGGATATGATGCGCCTCATCTGCAATATAAAAGCAGCTTTCTGGATCAGGAAGAATTTGCCCATCATTATTAAGGGCTGAGATAACAAGATCATGGTTGGCGACGATGACATCAGCTTCAGTGAGATTGTTACGTGCGGTAAAGAATGGGCATTCCCGATAGCTTGAACAATTTGAGTTTGTGCACCCTACCGCATCTGTGCTGATTTTATCCCATGCTTGATAAGGAATCGTAGACGTCCAGTTATCACTATCACCATCCCAAGTGCCTGAACGAAACGCCGTATCTAAATCGGCAAATAATTCGTCATAGCCTTCATCGACATGAGTAGACACCATTTCACCGTCAAATAACTCGCCCGTGGTATC
>TARA_R110002153_G_scaffold38297_3_pt1 | contig 10352 bp, 1 predicted proteins | sample TARA_R110002153 | Tara Oceans TARA_R110002153 (sample SAMEA4398193) | marine metagenome | biome: Polar Biome; feature: [SRF] surface water layer (ENVO:00010504); material: water (ENVO:00002006), including particulate matter (ENVO:01000060) such as... | depth 5 m
GCCTGTTTTATCCATCTTTCAAAAGCTTCTACATTTTTTAAATGTTTTGTAGGTACATGCCTATATTTAGGTAAAGGGGCTTTATATTTTCCTTTTTCAGTATGGAAAGATCTTATAAGTCTGCTTGGTGGAATAAAGCCACTATCTTTTTTTAGAAAAAACCTTAACCCATCTTTAGTTGACTTTATATCATAATGGTCTGTATATAGCTTAAGGCGAGCCGCTATTTCATTTCCCACGCTAGGACTTAATTTTTCTAAATCATTTTTTGTTAATGATCTTGCTCTTCCAACCTCATTAAACCCTCCTATTAAATCAACATATTCAGGATTATACATATCGGCATATTCTGTATCTAAGGTTCTATCTCTCATGTCATTGACAACCTCTAAAAGATCTTTCTCAGACAACACATGAATATTCTTCTTTTCTGCTGTATTAAGACTTTCATTTAATTTATTAATAACGTCTTCCCTAGCCCCTATTTCCGATTTACGTGTAGGCATAGGCCTAGCATTGATTTCTTCTATTTCTGCCTTAAGATTTAATATTTCAGTTGTATCTGCAAGCTTAAAATGGGTTTTATACATATCGGTAAACCCTTTATATGCAGAAACATTAGGTTCAAACCTATAAAACATTTTAAACTTATCTCCTGTCAAAAAGGGATCTAGGTCTGTACTTCCTCTTAGCAAGGAAGATTCTGCTACTGAAAATCTTACCCTTTCTATTATTTCAGGAGTTATATCTTTAAGATTAATTGTTCCTATATCTTTTCGCAATAATCCTTCTTCTATAAGATCTTTCTTTCTAAGAGAAACCGCTCTTTTTAAATGTGTATATGGCTCCATAAAGCCAAGAGTATTTTTATCTCCAAAGCCTAAACTTTCTAATTTTAATTTCCCTGGCGCATACTCTGGATATAATCCATCATATTTAAGCATTTCTTCGGCATTAAGAAAGCCTTTATCTAGTGCCACCTTTCTCATTGTTTGAAAGTTTCTATATTTAATAAGAAACTTTCCTGTTGGCAATGAGTCTATAGTAAATCCACTTACATATGCTCTTTCTCCACTTTTAGGATCAAACAAATGATATCCAGCTTTATACATATTTCTATAAGCCTCTAAAAAGCTTTCCTCTTGAATACCATATTTGTTTTTAAATTCATTAAAGCTTTGACTTCCTAAACCTTTTTCACTTTCCCGAATTTCTTTTGGTAGCTCTTTAATTATTTTATTATGTATAGTCTTAGACGTTCTTGCAATGTCATTTAATAATTCAGGTTCATTTTTTATCATTTCAACAAGAGATTCCCAATTTTCTCTCATTTCTTCAGTTTGCTTATCGTCTAATCTTTTATATTTCTTTGCTTGATTTGGATTTTGCTCATTCCATTCTCTTGTTGTTTTATTTAACCAAGTATAATCTCCTATTCTGGAAATAACCGTAGATGCGTATTTTTCTAATTTTCTATTAGCGGTAAGGTTTTTAATCTTTTGTAAATAAGGCAAAGCCGCAATAGTTGCAAAGGCATTGGGATTCCTTTTTATGTCTAAAGCTTCATTAACCTCTGTTTCAAATTCTTTATAGTACTCTGAAGATAATAAGCTTCCTTTATATGGCTTTTCTTTTACAGGAGCTTCTGCTGTGGGCTGTCTTTTTAAAAACTCTTCTTTTGTAACTTTTTCTGTAACTCTAATTTCACCAGATCTATTTTCATATCTATTGGCAGGCTCCATTTTATAATACTCTCCTCCCTTTTCATAATATGGAATATCGGTTACTGTGCCTCCTCTAAATTCTTCATATACAAACTTATTACTTGATTCTGCATAATTATTTCCCCATTCTGAAAGTTCTTCGGGTGGTGTCGGAACGTCTTCTGTGGGCTTTTCTTTTACAGGAGCTTCGGCTGTGGGTTTTGTTTCTTTACTATATTTTTCAATCCAATTATATTTAGGATTATTTAAATAATCTTCTGTTTCTTTTTCAACACCTTTCCATTCTCCTTTTTTATTTGCTTCTAAACTAAAATTTCCTTTAGTTACTGTTTTAGCATAAGCTGAATTTTGTAAAACAGATATAACATTATAATCATTATTTATTATTTCTGTAATTTCATTTTTTGAAAATCCTGCTTTTTCTAATGTTGGTGAAGAGTCTTTAAAGCCTTGTTTAAAATCTGTATTTAATACATTTCTTATTTTTTCAAATACATCTTTACCTTCAACATTTTTTAATCTAGAATCCCATGCGCCTACAACACTATTTGTTATATTGACATATTCATTTAAAATTTGTAATTCTTTACTATTTAATTCTTGATCTTTTTTAGATTTTGATGTATGTACAAACTTTTTGTTTTCATTTAATTTTATTTGATAACGAGCAGGAGTTCCTGTTTCTTTATACTCTAATGGTATATTTAATGCATTTCCGCTTCCTGCAGCTTTATTATAATTATCAACAGTAAGTTCTTCTCTCGGAGCTTCTTGGCCTTTAGGTGTAAGTGTATTAATACTTTCTTCTATCTCCTGTATTTCACTTTCTGCCTTTTTAACTTCTTCTGAAGAAACTTTTGTTTCTTTTCCTTGTCTTTGTCCTTCAAGTTCTTCTATTTGTTTTTCAAGTTGTTTAATAATATTTTCGCTTCCAAATTCAGATTCTCTTTCTTTAGCCAAATCTTCTTTAGCTTGCCTTATTGATACATCTATAGCAGACTCTCCTTCTTTTGTTTCTGATGTTTGTTGTTTTAAGTTTTCAAAAAACTCTTTTCCTCCCTCTTTTTCAGATCTATCTTCTAGATCTTTCATTTTCTTTTTATCTCCTGCCTCAAAAGCTTTTTTCCATTCCTCTGCTATAGTTTTTTCTTCTTTACTTAATTCTTTTGTAGGAGCTTCTTCTGTTACTAATTTTCTTACATAGCTTTTTAGCTGACTGATTTTTTCTTTGATTCCTTTTATGTTGACATCATCTCCATATTTATCTTCTAGCTTCTTCCATTCAGCTTCTATTATTGGAGATTTATCTTTTACTAGCTTACTTACATAGTCTTTTAATTGATTAACTCTAGTTGTAATCGCTTCAGGAATTTGTATTTCATCAGCTCGAACTTCAGGTGTTTTGGGTTCTGGCTCTTTAGCCGCTGGAGCTTCTTTTAGCTGCTCATCTAATGCTTTTAGGACATCCCATTCGCTTTTTTCGCCAGCAGACATTTTTTGATTAAATGACTCTCGTAATAATTCAGCACCAGTAAATCTAGCTAACCAGCTTTCTAAACCCAACTGTGATGCTATTTCGGCATTTGATAAATTATTCTTTTTAGCATTTTGCAATACTTTGCCAATGATTATTTGATCAAAACGTTCATTTGTCTTATATCCAAAACCGCTTAGTTCTTCTTCATATGTTTTAACAAAGTCTTCTACTTTTGACTCTTGTATTTTTTGCCATGTAGTTTTATTTTTATTAAAGGATTTTAAGATAGTCTTTTTAGCTTCTATATCCGCAACATGCTTATTATGCATTGTTCTAAATATAGCCTCACTTTCTTTTAAGTCATTTGATATTACTTTATCAAATTCCCCTATAATTTCTGGTGTTAGTGTTTTATCTAATAGCTCTCCTTTTGCTAGGTCTTTAATTTCCTGTTTTGCCTTTTCTGACATAAGACCTTTTTCAACCATTACATCAGAAATTGCTCTTACTTGCCTATATGATAAGCTAGATTCTGGATTAACCGATTTTATTGCCTTATTTAAAGCATTAAATATAGGTTCAGCTCCTGCGTGGCCTGCCTCTTCGAGAGTCTGCCATTCATCTAAATAAGATGGATCTTTTCTTAGCTCTTTAAATTTTTCAGCCGCTAAATTTATTTGTGCATCTGAAAGACCAGCATGTTTTCCAGAAGAAAATATCTCTTGATATCTATCTTCTAGGCTTTCAAGATTTGCTAATTTACTTTGCTTATAATCAGAATATAATGTTTCAGGCTCTTTAATTTTCTTTTTAACATTTTCTATGGCTTCAGGTAAATTCTTAGACTCCATATCAAATTGCTCTCTAAGATCAGACTCTAACTTTTCTTTAAATTCAAACCCAGAATCTATAAGCCTCCCATCTTCAAGAAGAACATCAAGAATCTCTTTTGCCTGTTCAGGTGTTTTAGCATAATCTAAAGCATCAGCAGGATTAAAGTCTTTAGATCTTAATTTTTCTTGTATTTCTTTAGCCGTTTCTGCTTCAAACTCTTTCTCAGCCCTCAATAATCTACTAGAAACATTTTTATTTCTAAAGTCTTTATACATATGAGCAACCTTAGAATTAGAGATATATCCAGTTACCCTTTTTACGTAATCTTTATTTTGAATATCCTTAAAACCATCTATCACACTAATTCTATTAGTTCCTATAATTATATCATTAAGATAAGATTTTAAATATTCAGATTGATTTTTTGGCAAGCCGTATCCTTCTTCTCTTCCCTCTGTTAAGCTTTTAATTAATGTTTCTAACTTTTCTACCTCTACACCTTTAAGAGCTTCACCTTTTTTATCTATTAATAATTTTTCTAATGATTCTATTTCTGCTACAACTTCTTGCATTTTTTCAGACATTTTTTTATTAGGATTAAAGGTTTTTCCCTCTAATGGCCTTAAAATATCTCTATTTTGCGAAGCAATATTTACAAGCGATTTTCTTAAACCATCTAATCTCCAGGTCTGCATAAAGGCATTGGTATTAGCATTTGGATTTGTTTCAAAAAGCTGTAGCATTTGTCTGGAATTTTGCTTTACAGACATTGCTTCTTGTTGTGAAAGATTGCCATTAATTACTAACTGATCTAATTCAGCCTCATATTGAGAATATAACTTATCTCTTTTTTCAGTATTATAAGTTGTTTCTTTTGTTTTAGGATCAACCTCAACACTTCTTTGCATAATACTTCTTAGCTCTAATGCCTTTATATTATCAAATTCGTTTCCTACTGCACCTTTAGTTTGTTTTTGATAAAATTCAGAAAAAGTTTTTCCTTCTTTTCCTGTAGCTGTTCTAGCTGCTTTTATTGCTCCATTTTTCATCATAGAATTGTAGCCATGGCCAACAAAGCCAAATAATCCAGATGTAACTGTGTCTTTAATTCCTTGCTTCCAATCTTCTGCATCATTAAATTCAATTCCAAACTTACCCTTATTGGTATTTTTATATTCTTCTATATCATCTATTAATACATCAGATACAGCTTTTGTTAAATAGTCATAAGCCGTAAAGCCTGAAAGCATAGCTCCTGAATTTCTACTTTCTTTTAAAAATGTACCAGATTCTTTTACTAAATGCTTATAAATGTTTTTTGCATTACCTTTTTGTGCTGCTAAAACCATTTCATTAATTAATTCTAAGTCAGAACCCTTGCCTTTAAATTGTTTAATAGCTTTAACCGCTTCTTGAACTGATCCTTTTTGTACTCTTTTTAATATACTTTTTGGTATTAACCCTGGAGCTAAACCTGTCATTGCTTTGCCAGCAATTAATGGAAGAGCTGTTCCCATTATCGCCATGCCTGCACCATATGCTTTTGCAAAATGCATCCTGTGCTTACCTTCTAATCCAGCTTGTTTAGCAGCTTCATAGCCTGAATGATAGCCCATTCCAAGCATTGTTGCTCCACCAACTAATGCGCTTGTTCCTATTGCGCCTATGCCAGCAGCACCAGCAGCTTGAGCAATACCAGCCCCAACTGGAATTGTAGGAAGAATAAAGCCAAAGAAATGACCAAGCTCCCCTAAAGAATAGCTAGAGCTAAATTTTTCACTAAAAGGATTCATACTATGCATAGACTCTTGCCCTTGATAATATGGAGTATAATGCCAATCGCTTTCTTTAATAGAATCCATGCTTGAACTAATAGCTTCAATAAAAGAGTTTTCTGCCTCTACAGAATCTAAAGGATTTAATGATCTGTGATGTTCTGACCAGTCAGATTGAGGAATATCTAGTATAAACGCACCAGTTGCTGCTACAGCAGCTGCACCTTCTACTACACCATTCCAAATACCACCAATGTTATCCATAAAGTTTTCATCAGTTCTCCCTACATCTTCTACTCTTGCTGGTCTATATACGTCTTCTGGCCTCCAACCAATAGGTTTTACTCCTACTACGCCTGTTTCTTCTAATCCTCCTTGACCTAATGGCTCTTCTGGTAATTGTTGCCCCATTGTTTGGCTAGGAGCTTGTGCTTGTTTATAAATATTAGTTGGCATATATTATGGATTTGTCATACTTGATTTATTTGGAGCATATGAGTTTTGTTGCTCCATTAAATATTGCAATAAATATTGTTGATCTTGCTGAGATAGCGATGGATGGCTCATCATATTTTGCTGATAAGCTAATCTAGGGTCTTGAGCCGTTGATTGATACTCAGGATCATCCATTTCTTTTGCTATCTTGCCAGAAGTATAATCTCTATCAGGAATAGCTACATACATATCAAATTGGTATTCTAAGTTACCTCTTTCATCATAACTTTCATCTCCTTCACCAAATATATTTGTTTGTGCTTTATCTATTATATCTTCTCCTACTAACCAATTTGTCGCTAATCCTAAATCTTGCAATTGATCATCTCTCATTTCTACACGAAACTTCATATATCCTCTTTTCTTTCCTTCTCCTTCTGTCGTTCCAGTTCCAGCTATATGCAGTCGCTCCTGCATTTGAATAAATTGTGGCTTTCCAATAATATTCATATCATGTAGGTTTTTTATTTCATCAAAATTCATTTTAGCCAACTCGCCACTATTTGCTCTCATAAAATATTGTTGAATTTGTTTATTTTCATCCGACATTCCTAACTTATTTTTTTGTTTATTTTCAGATTCAACATATTCCATTTTTGACATTATAAGATCATGTGCTTTTGGGTTTTGAAATTTTAAATTAAATGGTGTTTCTGTTACCAGCCTATATTCTTCGCCTTGTTTTAGTGAAGCTTGATCTGTTATTTCTGATTTTTGATGTCCTGTTGCTGCCGCTCCAGGTTTATAAAAATAGTCAAAACTAGCTCCATTTTCGCCTTTATTAACATCCGCATATTCACCATGAACTATTTTATTATCATAATCTTGTCTATTCCTTAGACTTGACATAAAGTCATTATAAGCTTTTTGGTTTCCACTATGAGCTTTAACTTGATAAGGATCTACGCCATACATATATTGGGTATTTTCTGTATTTCCTACCCTTGATTTTTCTGCAATCATATTTGCTATTAATGGGTTTTGTCCCATACCTATTAAGTATTGTTGTAATTCATCAACTCTTACAGGGCCAGCCTTTAAAGGATCTCTAGGATTAGGAATCTTTTGAAACGCCCCAGGCTTTATTCCCATAGGCTTTTCTGCTCCCTGCCAGTTTAATTGTTCTATTTTTCCTTCCTCATACATAGCTAATTGCTCTCCAAAACTTACAGATCTTTTTGAGTCTGCACCTTCTGCATCTGTAACATTTCCATCTGCATCAAAATGCATTACTGATGGTATAGCTAACATTCCCTTATTAATAGCTTCTTGATGACTGGCATTATATTTTTGATTATTAATAGTCTTTTGCATTTGCTCACTAGACTTTATATTAGTATAGTATTTTCTTAGGTCTGATAAACCGCCAGAATTTATATACCTCTGTGTGCTTCCGCCTGAATCTCTTATTCCTTTAATTATTTTTCCTTCTTCCTTTTTCATTAAAGACAATAAGCCTTGCTTGTCTCTTTCAAGTCCTTCTGTATCAGCAAATTGAGCTAACTGAGATTGTACAGCCTCTTCTGATTGTAATCGCTGTTGAGTTTGTGCAGAAGTTACTTTATTTAGCTCAGATAGATATCCTAAATTCATCTGTGCTGCTCTTGCCTTTTGCTCAAAGGAAGGCTTTGATCTTAACGCTTGATATACTCCGTAATTTATAGGCATTTCTTATGGTGTTTGAGGATTAAATTGTTGTATCATTTTATTAATAGAGCTTTTGTCAAACTTGTCCCAATCGTCTTGCGACATTTGCTGAATAGCGGCAATAGTTGATTTCTTATTTTCATCTTGCTGGTCTAGCCAATCAGCTTGCCCTATTGCTTTTGACTCAGACATTTCTTTTGATCTAACATCTTCTAAAATATTTTGCATTGTTACTTGTTGCATAGCAGCATAAGGACTTCCTTTACCAAATTGTTTTTCATACATAAGGTTTCCTTGTATGCCTTGCATGCCGCTTTGTGCCATACCAATTGCTCCTTGCTGTCTTTGCATAGCTTCTTGATAGTCAGGCTGAAATTGTGTTTGATATTGTAAATCGCCAAGATATTTATCCATAGCTAATGATTGTTGCTGGTTTCTTTCTTGGGTTTGTTGATCTAATATCTCAATCTTTAACTTTTGTTCTTGTTTTTGCTCTTGTATTTGTGGAGCTATTCCCAATATTTGCCCTGAAGACAAACCGCTCTTAGAAAGCATATTCATTGCAGATTGTTCTGCGTCAACAGCCTCTCTTAGCATTAATGATTTTTCTTCGGCAGATAAACCAGTCTGTGCTTTTTGATTTAAAGTTTGAGCATGTTCAATAAGCTGATCAGATATCATAAATCTAGGAAGGTTTTCTCCAGAGCCAGCAATGCCTCCAATCATTTCTCCTATATTCAAAGCATTGTCCAAAAGAAAGTCTTTTGCCTTTTGGCCAGAAGTTCTCTCATCGCTAAACAAATCTTCATATGTCGTTTTTGCTTCGCCAGTTATATTAGACTCTTCATCATAAGCTTCAATCTTATCTATTATATCTTGTTTTGTAGGATCTGTATCTGCGCCTGTTGTTCCTGTTCCTGCTCCTGTTCCTGATGCTCCTGCTTGAACAGATTGTGGAGCCAAGTTGATTTGCTGTCCAGATGGTTTTGTAGGATCTAGTATAGTGCCAGCAGATGTCATTCCCTGAGTATCAGCCACAGGAATATTAAGAGATTGAATTAATTCTTGCTGAGATGGTTTTCCTGAAAATTTGTTTAAATAAGTATCTCTAAATGTATTAAAACTTTCATTATTTGATGATGCTTTAATATTATCATGAAAATTACCATCTTCTAATACATCTTCTAATACAGAATCTTTCCATCCTTTATCGGTAATTCCTAGAATTTTTTCTATAGCGGCTTCGTGATCATCCCTGTCTATTTTTAAAAAAGCGTCATTAGTTAAAGCATCCAACAAAAAGTCTGAATCTTCTTGTGATAAATTTTTATTTTTAAAAGCATCAGACTCAGATATTTTTTTTCTTATATGTTGATATAGATCTTTTGTATCTTTTTTATCATCATTGCTTCTTCTTGTTATTTTATTTCCTCCTTGTTTTCCATTATCCCAATATAAATCATTAAACCCTTCTTTTAGCATCTCATCAGCCAATTTCCTATCATCGGCTGTAATATTAAGATATGCTTTTCCTTCATCTGATGAATCTATAGGATTATCTATATAAGCGATTTCATTTTCTAATTTCTTTTTTTTCCTTTTTAACATCTGATATGTTGCAAGTTCATCTGTTCTGCCATATCCAGCATTTAAATAAGCTTTTTCTGCTTTTTTTAAATCTTTTTTAAGCTGATCAAGCTTTACTTGTCTGTCGCCTTTTAGTTTTGATATTAAAATTTCTTTTTGCTTTTCTTCGCTTTGATTTGCTGGCTCACTAGGAAGAGTACCTGTTATTTGCTGCTGGTTGTCATCTGGAGCAAATATATTTTGCTCTTCTCCCTGTGTTTGCCAAGGATTGGTAGGAGTAACCATTTGTTGTCCTGTACTACTTGTTGGAGTGAGAGAATATTGAGAATAATCAATATCGATAGGTTTTGTGCCTTGTCCAAATATATGATTATAAAGCACATGATCTTCATTTTTAATTTGATTTCCAGAAACCTCATTCCATACATCTTGAGTAATATCTTTAATCTCAGTATCTGCATGCTCTTCAAGCCCCAACTCATTTGCACCATAATCCTTACTGTATAGCTTTAATGCCTCGTCTAAAGTCATGCCATCTACAGGTTGACCTCCATAAGTTTTACTTGAAGCAATAAAAGGCCAAAAGTTTAATTTAGCCGACATTCCATCATCTAAATTATTAAACTTAATAAACTGTCCATGATTATTTTTACTCCCTGGTTCTATATCATAGTCTTGATCTATTAAATACTGAGCATAGCCTGATGGAGTTGTACTTTGTTTACCATTATGCACTTGATAATACATTATATTTCCAGGGTTATTATTCCTTAAAGCAGCATGTTTAGGATTATTTGTTATCGTCTGTTGTGG
>TARA_R110002153_G_scaffold4014_5_pt1 | contig 10343 bp, 2 predicted proteins | sample TARA_R110002153 | Tara Oceans TARA_R110002153 (sample SAMEA4398193) | marine metagenome | biome: Polar Biome; feature: [SRF] surface water layer (ENVO:00010504); material: water (ENVO:00002006), including particulate matter (ENVO:01000060) such as... | depth 5 m
GTAATGTTAGGTGTTGGTTTTAATAAGACAGCGGGTAAAGGTGGATTACTTAAAAAATTAGGTGGGAAAATAGGTGGTTTATTTAAAGGTAAAGGTGGCACAGGAGGTGGTCCACCAGTTCAGGGCCCAAAACCGCCACCAGGTATGGGTGGTGCTGGTAGAGGTGCTGCAGGTACACAAGCTATGGGTCAATCCGCAGGTGGTCAAGCTGGTAACTTCCTACAAGGAGCGGTCGCTCTTTTAGCGATTTCAGCCGCTTTATTTGTGTTCGCTAAAGCTTTACAAGAATTTGAGAAACTACAGAATGGATGGGCTACTCTAGTTCTTGCGGGAGCTAGTTTAATTGTCTTAGGTCTCTCATTAAAAATTATACAACCCATATTAAATAGTTTCGGTACTTCGGCTTGGCCTGGTATCGCAGCTATGGTAGCTTTAAGTGTTGCGGTTATGGCATTAGGTGTTGCGACAATATTCTTCGCTCAGGGAGGTGTTGCGGGTACCGCTTTAATGGTTGTTGCGTTGTTAGCGTTAGCTTTTGCTGTAACGATGTTTGGTGGACTCAGTCTTAGTGGTATTGGTTGGGCTGGTGTTGCTTTGATACTAGCAATGGGTGCTGCTATGATTATGATTGGTGCAGCGGTTTTAATTGCTTCAATGGGTATTTCAATGATAGTTAATTCTTTTACCAACATGTTTAGTGTAATCAGTATGGATAATATTGGAGCACTTCTTATGTTAGGTCCCGCTTTAATTGGTGTCTCTATTGGTGTGTTCGCGTTAGCAGCTTCTTTAGTTGCATTGGGTATTGCTTATCTAGCGGGTGGTTTCCTAGGTATTTTTGCTTTAGGTGAAACCGCGGACAAGATACAGACCGCTTTTGGTGATGTTGATGCTGGAGAAGTTGCTTCAGCAATAACCGCTATTAATAATGTTGATATGAACAAAGTAGCCGCGATTAAAGATTTAGCTAACGCTATGTCTATGTGGAGTATGTTTGGTAGTGGTATAAATATTAATTTTGGTGATTTAGATGTTAGTGGTGATATAGAACTTAAAGGTGGTGGTAAAGTTGCTCAGATGGTTATGGAAGAACCTTATTTATCTCAACTCAAAGACTTGATATGGGAAACAATGGAAAAAGGTAAAAACGGAGGTAAGCCTTAATATTTAATTATTTAGCTTTAAGCTTTATTATTTATTTATATATATAATAAATTATTTATAAAAGCAGTTATTTGCGCTAATAATGATAAGTAAATTTGAATATGTAAATATTTATTAAAAAAAAAGTTTAAACTATGCCAAACGCAATAAATCCTAATGACTATAATTTAGATTATTTTTCTAGTGGTTTTTTAGGGATTACTACAGCTTCAGACTTTAGGGAGTACTTACTAGGTAACAACCTACAAGACTTACCACCAGAACTAATAGATGGTGCGGCTGGTAATTTTAGTGACCAATTCAGTGAAAGAGGTTTAGAAAAAGATATTAACTATTCTCCGATAACTAATCCGGGTAGTATAGACGAATGGAATTTAGCGGGTAATTTTGACGTAAGTCTTTTTGATATTAGTTATCAAAACCCATCACAAAATGTAGGGACAAATCAATACGGTCCAGCTGTAATACAACCCTATAATGAACCCGGTCTAGTACCTGAAGAAACAGGGTTCAAACAATACCCAACCTCTACAGGTGGTGATGATGTGAAACAATTTTTAAAAGATTTTGTTTTAAACGACCAATTAAACTTAGGTCCAGGTTCAGCAATTAATTTCGATTCAGAACTAAATGACGTAGCAAAAGAAAGAAGAAAAAAAGAAGCTGTTAATAGACTAAAAGTAAAAGCTGAAAACCAAATTTTAGGTAAGTTAAACCTAGACCCATTTGGTTTATTGGCGGGACAAGATTTAATTTTAAAAGATTATAAGATAACAACTAGACCAACAATCGCAGGTAAAGTTGTGGATTTTGTTAGTAATGCTATAGGGGTAGAAATACCAACGAGTCCAATACCAAACGGAGCTTTTGGTAAGTGGGGTGACAGTGAAGGTCCTCAATCTTATGAAGATATAATGAAATCTACTGGTTCTGGAACTAAAAGTTTAATTTTTAACGCCATAAGTACTAATAAATACGGACCAATATTACAAGAACCTAGTGGTAAATTAGCTAATAATTTAGGGGCAGGGCAAGCACCACAACCTAAAAAGTATACCGATGATGTTGAGCAAACATTTAAATCGAACGCACTTTCACAAGAAGAAAAACCTTTAGTTGATAGATTAAATCAACAAGTAGGTAAGGTTATTAGTAATATAGCGGGACAAGCAGGTGTAGGTGTACCTGAAACAGATTTAACACCCAAAGAATTTGAAAACCCAAGTACAACAACAGATGACCTAATTAAAAATAGTGAATACGGATTTGACGAACTACCCAATGACCTTCTTGGTACTGATACTTGGGACATGCCAGGAACGTCATCAATAGGTGTTGTTGATGATGGTTTTGGTAAAGGTGGTAAAATTTTTAAATTTGATAACGGACCTATAGGTACAGCGATACCAAGAGACGTAGAACCTAAATTTTATCCTGGAACCATACCAGCAGGTACTGAAAACGATGGTCAACCATTTAGAAGGGGTATGTATTGGGGTGAAAACGCTAACCCTTTTAGAAGAGGTCTTTTAAAATATACGCAAGATTTAGTAAACAACTCAAAAACTAACAGTCAAAAAGACAAGGCTAGGTTTATTGGTGCTGTTAACGATGACACCAACTTTGACGCCAAAACAGGTAGACATAACCTATATTCGATGGGTAATACGGTTAATGGAGGTGAAGGTAATGAAACATTTTATTGTCGTTCATGGTCCGTTAGAAATCCATACAGAAAAGTTAAAGATTTAATTAGACATGGTTCTAATAATGGTGAGGGTGGATTCAATCCACTAACAAGACCTGACTTTGACTTAAGTGTTCTAGGTAACAATGGGTTTGTTAAAGTAGCACCTTACGCTGGTACAGATAAAGAAGGTTTAACAGGGTTAAAAGTTGGTAACCCAACTATACAAAAATATATGCTATCTATTGAAAATTTAGCTTGGCAAAATACTGACCAACTGTTGAGAGTACCACCTTGTGAAAAAGGGCCTAATGGTGGTAGAATTATGTGGTTTCCACCTTATGATATTAATTTTACTGATAACTCTAGTGTTAATTGGGATACCACTCAAATAATAGGTAGAGGTGAACCAATATACACATACAATAGTACAGAAAGAACGGGTACACTTTCATTTAAAGTAATTGTTGACCATTCAATGGATATGACAGACATTAGAAACAGGAAAGAAGGTGAAGAAGCGTTGTTTAAATATTTTGCTGGTTGTGAATACCCATTAGAAGAAGCTATACCATTACTACCCGTAACTGATATAGAAGAAATTAAGATTGAAGCAACATACAAAGATAATGTAATACCTAAAAAAGAAGTTCCAAACCCATCGTCTCCACCTGGACCAATTAAATTCTATTTTAGAAACGCTTATAGGTTTAATAATGATACTATAGGGACAACATTAAATACAGAATTAACACCACCATCTCCTGAAAAAAGCCCTAATTACCCTAAGAATTGGTATAAAGCAAACCCAAACGGTTATTTAAGGGGTACGATACCAACAAGTATGACCGCAACAACAGCTGCAGCAGAGTTAAGTAATACTAGAAATGAGGAAAGTTTAGTTAAACTAGAAGAAATGGTTAACTTTTTAATATCACCAGACGGTAAAAGATTTAAAATAAAAATAGTTGGTAAAACAAGTGATGCGGGTGTTTCCCCTAAAAATAAAAAATTAGGTGAAAAAAGAGCTAACACAACTAAAGACTATATGTATAAACTAATGGTAGCTTTAGAAATTGAAACAGGTAGGATACCGGCATACCAACTAGGTTCAACAAAAGATTTCCCACAAGAAACTAATTGGGAAAATAGTAAACTTAGATGGGACACTTCTACTACTGGTGAGGTTGGTCAAAACTTATCACAAACAAGGGGACCAAACGGAGATATTATAGAGTTTAGGGATGAAGGTCAAGATGACGGTTTAACACCTGACGTTACAGTACCAACAGCTGTAGATGATAGAAACTCTACAATATCGTTAGAGTACAACCAAGAAATAGATGATTTATTTACCATTGATAATGTTGAAACCACAGAAAGAGTAATAGACCAAGAAGGTTCTTCAGAAACAAGAACTAATGTTCGTAACACAAATGAACTAACACCTGCAGAAATACAATCACAAAGAAACGAAGCTTTAGCTAAAAGATTAGCTGAAAGAGCTAGTAGATATATGGCTTGGGAGTGTTCTTATTTTGAAAAAATGAAACAAGAAGATAGTTTTATTTATGAAACTTTAACTGAAAAACTAAAGTATTTCCACCCAGCTTTTCACTCTATGACACCTGAAGGGTTTAACTCTAGATTAACATTCTTAAAACAATGTACAAGACAAGGACCTAACATAGGGCCAGATGATGAACCTGGAAATCTTTCTTTTGGTAAACCACCCATATGTGTGTTAAGGGTAGGTGATTTTTACCACACTAAAATTGTTATAGATTCAGTTAACTTCACATTTGACCCACTACAATGGGATTTAAACCCAGAAGGAATAGGGGTACAACCAATGTTGTGTAGTGTTGACCTTAACTTTAAGTTTATTGGTGGTTCTTCACTAGGTGGACCAGTTTCACAACTACAAAACGCTGTTGGGTTTAACTTTTTTGCTAATACAGGATTATATAACCCTAGAACAATCTATAGCTCAATACAACAATATGAAAAAAATAAACCAGACGCTAAATCAGGTTTAGGGACTGAGATTGAGGATGATAAGATTAACAATACTAGTACTTCTAAATCTTATGGGTTCGGAGCATATATAAAACCAAACCAAATATTAAATAGTACAGGTGAATTTGAAGATGAACCACAACCACCAATACCACCACAACCGGAAGAAAACATTAAAAACAAACAAAAAGAAGATGAAGGTATTGTTGAACAAAAAACAGATGAGTTTTTACAATCAGAACTAGACCAAATAGAAGAAGAGTTTAAAAAGGATGCTAATAAAAGAGCTGGAGCGTTTAAAATTAAATTCACAACTATTGTAAGTGGTTCACTAGATGGGGTAGATAGTAATGTAACCGCAGTAGACCTTGGTAAAGAACTTTATAACGGAGACAGTCTAGGTCCTCAAAATGCAGATTCATTAATAATCGCGTTATATAGTTCTCAAGAATCAATATCAGAATTTGAGGTTACCTACCCTAATGGTACCGTAGTAGAATATCTTAGAGAAGCTTGGAATTCACCTGGTCAACCAAACGGACTCCGAAGCGTTTCCACACCAACTAAATTATGGGTTACACTTTGGAACCCAACTGAAAGAAAAAGTTCTCTTTTAGGTAAAGCTTATAACGGTGTTAGTTATAGTCAGGGTATAGAACCTGGTACATATAAATTTAGAGGGATAACTACAGCAGAAAGTACACTAGAAGAACAAGGTACAACAGAACTAAGTGAAAAAATATACTCGGAATACAAGTCACTTAAAGTTTCGGTCTGTAATAAACCACAAGACGGTAATGTAGTCTTTTTCTCTGAAATAGGTGAGTATGGATTATGTTAAAAATAAAAAATTATGGCAAGATATTACGATAGATATAAAGATTTTAGAGAAAATGGTGGAATGACAAGTTTACCATTTATAAAGATGAGAGCTAAAGATAGTGATAAAAGAGTTGTTACAGATAACAGAACTAGATTTGATAAACTTAGCCAACAATATTATGGTAACCCGTACCATGGTTGGTTAATTTTACAACTAAACCCACAATTTGGTGGGTTAGAGTTTGACATTCCGGAAAATACAATTATAATAGTGCCATTCCCACTTGAAAAGTCTTTGGAACAATACCAAGCACAAGTGGATAGATATAAAAGACTGTACTCAAACACATAGGTAAAAAAATGGCTTTAAATCAAGGACCACAACCAGCTGTAATTTCTAATGAGAACGGTGTAAGATACATCGACCCAAACCCAACAGACCAAATAGTTAATCATGAAGATTTAGTTGTTTATGTAAAATTAGTTGCTAAAAGTAAGGGTAGAAGTATTTTAACCGATGAAGGAACTACTGTTGAAATTGAAAACGAATTAAGAAATATAAAAAGTGAAACTAATTTTACTTACACCACTGGTAAAAATTACATCGATACTGATTGGACAAATATTGGTGGTGGACCACAACCACTAGGTTCAGATTTGGGTGCTTTTGGTATTACCAACATAAACATTGAGTTTAAGTCTAGTTTTATGCCACAAATAACAATAGACTTTGTTGATGTTCGTGGAGCTTCTTTATTTGAACAAGGTCCTTGTTCACCATATTCAATATTTTTCCATTTACCTTACCCAACATTTGAACTAACAGTAAAAGGTTATTATGGTAGACCTGTAACATACACTTTGGCTTTAACTAAATTTAATACTAAATTTAATTCAGAAACAGGTAATTTTGAATCTAAAGGTGAGTTTGTTGGTTATACATACGCTTTTTTAGCTGACATACCTATGGGTTATGTCTTAGCTGCTAATTACATGAGGGGTGATTTTAATGGGCCACAAGTACTACAAAACAAATGGGCCAACACTGTTGACAGAGAAGAATTTAATGATGACTACTATGGTTTAAACAAAGATGAACCATTAACAATTTTTGACCTAATAGTAAAATCTAAAAAACTAGAAACAGAACTACCAAAATTAAAAAATACAACACAAGTATTGGAGGTATCACAACTCGCTAGAATTAGAAATGAACTACAAGACCTTAAAGGTACTGTTGAAGAATATGCTAGGGAATTATTAAAAGTAATAACAATAAGTAGTACGTCTGGTGTTAGGGTTGGAGCTCAAGGTGAAAGAAAAACATTATACTATATAAGACTACCTAAAGGAACTTCTACAAGTGCTAGGATAAAAGATGTTACGACATTAAATAAACAGTTCATATCAACATCAACACCACCAGATAAGGATGGGTTTGGCAGTGGTCGTATTGGTGTTAAAAACAGTATTACTGAAGGTGTTTATTTAATCAACAAAGAACAAGGTTCAGCACCAAAAATAGAATACAGTGAAATAGCTAATAATTGTTCTGGCTTTTTAAATACAGATTTAAAAGAAAATTCTGACTTTCCTGATTTTGATGAATACAGTATTGATATATGGACACCACTTTTAAAACCAATAGAAGAAGCTTTAAATGTAATTGATGAAAAATATAAAGCAAAAAGAAAAGAAGTACAAAAACAATTAAACGATGCGGTAAGACAGATTTTAGGTTTTTGGCCTAGTATTAGAAATGTTTTCGCTGTAATAACCACCAACACCGAAGTTTTCTTAGAGTTATTAGCTCAGTGTTCAGACGATGCTGAAAGATACCACGACACAAATGATGTTCAAGTAGGTTTAGGTTCTGGTGGTGCTGGTAGCTTGTTAGACTTAAAAAACAAAAGTGGTTCCCAGTCCACAACACAAACACAAGAAAAAGTTTATCCTTGGCCAACATACTATGTAACAGTTCCAAAAGCTGACGGGACACAAGACGATTCTGGTGATAAAGAGGCTTTTCCAGGTGAAAACCCTGAATTCGCTGCATGGCCTGAAGTAAGGTTTGTTGAAGAATTTATTATTGCTTTAACAGAACTAAGAGTTGATTTACAAAATTTAGAAATTACGGAATTAGAAGGGGAACCAGGTTTTGATGATTATGCCCCAATAACAGCTTTTGAAACACACGCTTTTGGTGAACAAAAAGCTCCAAACAGATGGATAGGTATACAAAATGGTGTTCCTGGTGTGAACGAATTAATTGATGGTTTTTTATGTATTGCGGGTGAAAACGCTTTTCTATTAGGTGATTATAGTATGGTTAATTCATTAACATTATGGAAATCACAATTAGGTTTTGATAATGGATGGGGATTCAATTTTGAAACCAACGGAAGAAGTGAAGATATAATCACGGGAATAGACCAAAACTTAGCTTATAATTTAAATGGAACTGAAAAATTCCACCCATATGGGTTTACAACTTTACAAGAAGCAGCAACAAATGGTACTGATATTTTTACCATTGGACCACAAAGGTTGGTTGACAACCCTAGTGTAATAACCCCAAACAATACTTACAAGTACACTTATAGATATAATGGAACAGGATTTAAAAGACCTGGAACCACTTATGACCATGGTAAAGCATTTGATAATTTTGAAACAAACCATTGGAAAATAGATTCCCCCGATTCAAAGATTGGTGGTGCAAATACAGATTTAGCTACATTTCCAACTAAAATTTCACCAACAACTAGAAAAAAAATGAGGGTTTGGGGTAGAGTTGACGCACTTAACGCATTACAAACATTAGCTTCTGATGGACAAACTGATTTATTAATTGAGATTAGAGCAAAATTAGGTAAAGAAGATGCTTCAGGATTAAAAGATTTAATTAAAAAAGCTTTAAAGGAAAAGTATAACGCAAACTTTAATGAAGAAACATTTAATGATTGGAAATCAACAGCAACAGCTGAAATAAATGATGGTACACCAGCAATAGAATACATAGACAAACAATCTGAAATATGGGGAAGTCATTATTCATATGTTAAAACTAATAAAGTTTTAACTTTAAAAGGGCCAATACCACTTAACTATTCTGAAGTTATTGGTAATACTGAAATAAGTGCTAACCCCCACAAGAACCCTTATGGTGGCGTTAGGTTACTATCCGATTCCGACAAAAAGAGTAGAACAATTAGTATAAGTACTGAACCAGGTAGATTGGTTGGTGGCTCTGATGGTTTTTTAAATTCAAAATACGGTAAAAATTACGGTATAAAAAAAGAGGAAAGAAATCAAGCCCAAACAGCAGCGGGTGAGATAACTGAAAATAAATCTGGTGATATAACGGCATTAACTTTTGGTCTTCTACAATTTAAACCTAAATACGTTAAAAAACCAACCGATAAAGAAATAATACCCTCACCATATTATCGTTCACAAGAAGAAGATGACGATTCAACCGCATCTTCAGAAAACGCTAAAAAAATAGGTAGTGCAGTGGCAGGTTCAATATCTTTAGCGTTAGACGAAAACCTTAACATGTTAACCTATGATATAGAATCCCACGCACCACTATTCTATTTAACTCAAAAAAATTTAGACCTAAAAAGTTGGGGTAGAGAAGGTGTTCTGTATCTTGATTTAGGTTCTAGTAGGGTAGTATACAGTTCTAATTATTTGGCGTCTAAAGTATCGGCTGATGAGTATGGGTCCAAATTTAATATTTATATGGACGTGTCAAGATATACTGATTTTACTAGTACTAACTCAAACCACGAAAAGGGTAGCAGTGATGCTTTTATTCAAACTCCTTTATGGACAGTAAACTATCCAGCAAATAAAAACCCACTTTATGGTACAGATATATTTATAGCCGAATTTGAAAACAGTAGTAAGAACCTCGATAAAGCTAACCCCACATCATCAATATCCTCTACCAGTATATCTGACAGAATGCGTAGTAATGGTGCTGAAAACATAACAAGAAACTTTTCAACATGGTGGGGATGTAATAGTTACTATGATAATGGAATCCAAATGGATGGTACTAACTATGTATTACCATTAGCTTATTTAGCGGTTATGGGACTAGGGCACACTCTTCCAGCATCAACAGTTAACAATGGAAATGAAATAATACCTAGTCTACAAGGAAAAACAGGACATTTTACACCTAATGATGGCAATAGTTTTTCAGATGAAGGTTCTTTTTCTTGTTTTGGACACACACACGTAGTAGCTGAAGCACCTAAAGCTTGGTTACTAATGTTGGGAGCTTGTTTATGGAGAGCGGCTGAAGGGTACGTTTTAGGTTATGATTGGGGTGGTTCAGGAAACGGAATTAAACCAACAGAGGGTCTAGAAGGTTTTGGGTGGAATAGACTCAACGATAGTAAAAATACAAGGATTATATCACAAAACAAACCTCTTCCAACAAATGATATGAGTGACCCTGTTTGGTTTTTCCACACGTCAACATCTAAACCTAGACAACTAAACGGCGTTATACCAGCAATAACGACATCAGTAACAGACCAACCATCCGGAACAACAAATAATTGGGGTGGTAATTGGTATACCAACAACTTTGCTGGTCACACCCAAGCTGATTGGCCTGGTGTAAACCAATTCT
>TARA_R110002153_G_scaffold27063_3_pt1 | contig 10337 bp, 8 predicted proteins | sample TARA_R110002153 | Tara Oceans TARA_R110002153 (sample SAMEA4398193) | marine metagenome | biome: Polar Biome; feature: [SRF] surface water layer (ENVO:00010504); material: water (ENVO:00002006), including particulate matter (ENVO:01000060) such as... | depth 5 m
TGAAAAATGAATTTATGATAATAAGTCGAATGATACAAAAGTAAAAATCACTCGCATATTCTGACATGTTTTGGGGGGTTATTGGGATTGGGATAACTCAGGTTCACACTTTAATTTATCATTAATATAATGTGCAAAAGCTTTATCGATGTATTTATCATCAATAAGTGTTTGCATGGTATTTTCCATCTTTTTTATTGTTTCCTTGGCTATTTTAGAAGGAATATTTGGCGCCGTAGAAATAATCAAATGTGCAGTTTGATTATTCAACACTAATGGCTCTGCAATTTGACCCTGCTGATGGCAATTATTTTTGTTTAGCCAGTACATATGAAATATTGCCGGCGCTAAATAACCATCTATACGTTTAAAAAATAGCATTTTAATACCTTGGTCAGCCCTATTAACAGGTATAAAAGCCAGCGCATCATCGTCTAACATTTGTGCGAAATTTTCACCAAAACTGAGTTTTGTTCCTCGTATACCACCTATTTTTTTTCCTTGTAAATTTGACCAATTTAGTGGCGTTTGTTTTAAACTGATAATCGTATTTTTGAATGTCATGACTGGCAGGGATTGGATTACAAAAGGTGTAATTTGGGGGTTAGGAAAAAGAATAGTAACTGCAAACCCTTCTTGATTATTACTGAGGTTTTTTATTAATCTCTTGAAGGGGACAATATTAATATTAGTATTTTTTCCAAGCTCCATCCGCCGCCCCAACTCTTTTAAAATATCAACATAAATCCCTTTCTGAGTGTGATTTTCATAATAAGCAATTGGCTCAGAAGCAAAGGCAAATAATTGGATGTTGGGAGAGGCAAACAAATTGCTTGATGCCAATAAACAATAGAAAGTAACAAAGGTGTATTTCAAGTTGATAATCTTACTTTGTATTCCATTCGTAAATGAAACTATAGCTGATCTACCAACAAAGGTGGCAGATTTATACCTTAAATGATCTGGTGTAAAAAACACTCCTAAATGACATGTGTTTTCTTAGTTTGCTGTGTCTAAAACATCTTAATCACTCGTTACTTAGATACCCATGTCGGCATTAATACTTTTTTATTTACTAATACCGCAATCAAATGGCACCTTTCTTTAATCTAAGTCAATAAAACCAACATCAGTTCATTTTATTACTTTTTAAAATTGCTGGGATTAGTTAATCTTTAGCTCTTGAATTAAAATGGTTTTCACCATCTGACCTGAAAAATTCGGAAGCTGTTTTGAATAAGGTCCTAGGCTTTAGTCGTTGTTTTCACCTCATTTAATATTAACCCCACTATCTCTTCATTCTATTGAATTTTTAGACAGTGCGGCTGTATAGGGCAGCTATTTCAATTTTAGTTAGAAATCAATAAAGGAGTACAAATTGTTTTCCGCGTTAACAAAGTCTTTAGCTAGCAAAACTACATTTTCAGAAATTCAAACTAATGTTCTTGCAGGTTTAACTGTGGGGGTAATTGCACTGCCTCTTTCTATGGCTCTCGCCATTGCAAGTGGTGTTCCTCCGCAGCATGGTTTATACACAGCTATAGTTGCGGGCATTATTATCGCCATTGGCGGTGGCTCGAAAGTTAATGTATCTGGTCCCACCGCTGCGTTTGTAGTGGTGTTGTTGCCGATTGTGCATCAGTTTGGCATTGGCGGTCTGTTAGTTAGTGGTTTTATGGCCGGTATCATTTTGATAATGATGGGCTTAGGTAAGTTCGGCAAGCTTATTGAAATTGTTCCTTATCCTGTCATTATCGGATTTACAGCAGGCATAGGTGTGGTTATTGGCACCATTCAAATAAAAGACTTTCTAGGTCTGGATATCGAATCTTTGGATGGCGATTATCTCGAAAAACTTATATTGATAGTGAATTCACTGCCGAGTATTGACTGGCAGGAGCTACTAATTGGTGGTCTAACTATTGTCACATTATTACTGTGGCCACGAATACGCTCAAAAATACCAGGTCATCTGATCGCTCTGCTTTTAGGCTCAGTCACTGCATGGTTACTAAGTTACTTTAGTCAGGATTTTTCTATAGCGACAATTGGTAGTCGATTTCACTATGAGATTAATGGCATAACTGGTAACGGTATTCCGGCAATATTGCCAAGTTTCGAGTGGCCATGGAGTTTACCGGGTGCCGACGGTACACCCATTGGTCTAAGTTTTGAACTTATCAAGCTGCTATTACCATCAGCCATCACAATTGCGATACTCGGATCCCTTGAGTCGCTGTTATGTGCTGTGGTTGCCGATGGTATGACAGGAAAGAAACATAATTCGAATGATGAGCTTATTGGTCAGGGGATAGGGAACCTTATCGCGCCGCTATTCGGAGGAATACCAGCAACTGCAGCCATTGCACGTACCGCAGCCAGTATTAAGGCCGGCAGTACTTCACCATTAGCGTCGGTGGTACATGGTTTGTTTATTCTTGGGTCAATACTGGCGCTTACACCTTTGCTAGCTTATATACCTATGGCGTCGATGGCAGCACTGTTATTAGTGGTTGCCTGGAATATGAGTGAACCAAAACATTTTATACGCACAATTAAAATTGCTCCTAGAGATGATGTCATTGTTCTTATCTTGTGTTTTTTACTAACAGTCTTATTCGATATGACTGTTGCCGTTGCGGTAGGCATAGGATTGGCATCCATGTTGTTTATTCGCAGAAGCATAACCATAACCAATACAACTAAGATTGAGAAAAACCATGCAAGTTATGGTGAGCTGCCTGATAGCATTGCTATTTATGACATTAACGGTTCATTGTTTTTTGGCTCTGCACAAAAAGCACTACAAGCCATTTCCACAGTTACGCCAAATCTCCGGGTTGTGATACTCGATATGACAGAAGTCAACATGCTTGATATGAGTGCTATTGTTACAATGGAGTCAATAAAAGAAAGCCTCGCTAAACAGCATATATACTTAATTATCAGTAATTTACATGAGCGGATGGCAGCGAAATTACGTCGCGCAGGCATCAGTGATAAACCAGATGAAATACAGTTTTCAGGGACTGTAGCTGAGGCTGTTGTTATGGCCAATAAAATGCTCTAGTTTAGCAGCCAACGTTCTCCACAAGCCCTCAATACATGGTATGCGGAGCAGAATTCCAAGGGCGCTTCATTTTGTTCGATGAAGCGTTCTCTGGTGTTTTAATCTTGATTTAGTCGCTTCAAAAACATTGCCTTCTCTCAGTTAACTATCCCAGCAGCTCGCTATTTGCTGTTAGCGCTGTCCAATTCAATTTTTAAAGCTAAAGTTGAATAACGCGATTGTTAGGCGAGGTATTTATTCAATAATAAAATTAGCATTTTGGTCTATAGCGTTTTTAGCAATTAGTTAGCACATAAAATTGCACTTTTTTCGTGCACTAAGGAAGGAGGAACGCTTGCAAAGCAGTCTATTTTTCTTTTAGTATCCAGCACCAATTTGGTGCGAAAATATTAAAAAATGACATTAAAACACTTAGTTAAAGAGTTGTTATTACTCAGTGGCTTTACGGCTAACTCTACAAGCCACTCAGAAAAAATCATTTCAGCCTTTGGCGGTTTAATCAGTATTACTGGTATTATCTGGTTAACTAATATTTTGATCGAAGCGGGTACTTTAGACCCAAGCAGTGGAATTTTGGTGATTGCTTCTATGGGGGCCAGTGCGGTGTTGCTTTTTGCAGTGCCTCATGGAGCTTTATCGCAACCTTGGGCTGTAGTTGGTGGGCACCTTATCTCTGGTGTGATCGGCATCACTTGTTTTAAATTGTTTGGTAATACTTTTGTTATTGCTGGCTTGGCTGTAGGTATGGCAATTGGGGCTATGTATTATCTACGCTGTATTCACCCTCCAGGTGGAGCTACTGCCTTAACTGTGGTGATTGGTGGTTCGGTTATCACAGAGCTTGGATATCAATATTTGCTGGTGCCTGTTGCGGTTAATCTTGTGATGATCCTAGTGTTCAGCGTTGTATATAATGGCCTGTTTTATTGGCGTCGTTATCCTGCACATTTGGCCCATAAATTGAAAAAAACGGTTATTACTAAACCCAAGGACAGGCAATTTGAGTTAACACATGAAGATTTTGCCGCTGCTATGCAGGAATTAGACTCCTACGTAGATATTACCCCTGAAGGTCTGGCAGATTTGTTAGAATTAGCCAAACAACACGCCGAGAAGAATATCACCCACCCTTCTGAAATTATTGCAGGACACATATACAGCAATGGTAAAATAGGTAGTTTATGGAGTATTCGGCAAATTGTTGATGCGGCTCCTATAAACAGTCGGCCTCATTTGGATCAAGTTATATACAAAGTGTTGGCCGGTGATGGTGGTTATGAGACTAATATTTGTTTACGTTCAGAGTTTCATCAATGGGCTAGGTTTGAAGTGGTAAAACATCAACAGCAATGGATTAAAGTGGAAGCAGATGACTTGTAACAGCAAACATTATCATGACAAAGTACAGCATCCGATCAGGGGGTATACGCCCACAAACAGGCAACTCATTAAGCAGTCTTAGGATACAGTTGAATTGTTAGAACTCGAAGATGCTAAGGTTGCAGTTATTCGAAAATACAACGAATAGTTTGTTTATTACAGCCTTAGCTAGACGCTAAGTTGAGGTTCCATCTCAAAGCCAGATAAGTAACAATCAGTCTATTAGGCAATAAAGGCGGGGTATAATGACGAAATTAAGTAGAAGGCAGTTTATCGCGATTACCGCTGCAAGCTTTGTTGCTAGTGTCGCAAAAGGAGAGCAATTAATGACAACAAAAACACAACTGATCCATACCGCCTATTTTTGGCTGAAAAATTCAGACTCTACAGCTGACCGCGATCAATTGATTGCGGGTTTACAAACCCTAAGACAAATCCCTGCGGTAAAAACCTTACATATAGGTTTGCCAGCTACTACTGAAAAACGTGATGTGGTTGACAATAGTTTCCATGTGTCTGAATTAATGATGTTCGATGACTTAGCTGCACAGAGTGAATATCAAGCTCATCCCATTCATCTAGCCTTTGTTAAAAACTGCTCCCATTTGTGGTCAAAAGTAGCAGTGAAAGACTCTATTACAGTTTAAGTTTCCATTAGCAGTGGTTGTTTATCTGATAAATATTAGGGTTAATAGACAACCTGTGCAAAGTGATAAATCAATAGAAGATCGGGGCTCAGTCAGTCCCAGATGAAAGTTTTCTACTTGGTAATAAGTTTTTGCTATTTCTGCTGTCGATGTGTAGAAAATTGCGTTATTTGAGGTGAATTTTGAATAAATATATTTTAGTTCTGCTATTTTTTGGATTATTGGCGGGCTGTACCAATACTAATTGGCGTGAAGCAAGTCGAGAGCCTGCTGGTATAGCAGCGGATCCTACAACCGAAAAACATGCAGTTATTGAGGTATATGCAGCCGATGCTTTTAGTTGGCGAGGTTGGTTTGCGGTACATACTTGGATAGCTGTGAAGCCCCAAGATGCGAACCAGTATACTGTTTACGAAGTGGTGGGATGGAGGGTTAGGAGCGGTTTGCCGGCGCTGCGGGAGTATCAAACGGCGACACCTGATCGTTATTGGTACGGAGCGAAACCAGAAAAACTTTTGTCCATAAAAGGCGATAAAGCTAACCAATTGATCCCACAAATTTCTGAAGCCATTGCGCGTTATCCTTGGGCCAATGAATACACTCTGTTCCCCGGCCCCAATAGCAACACTTTTCCACAATGGATTGGGCAGCAGATACCTGAACTTGGTTTAAAGCTACCCTTTCGTGCTATTGGCAGTGGTTATGCGGATTAGTATTAAATCTCTACGATAATGACTTCAATACCCAGTCGTTGCAGACCTTCATGATATTCCTTAGGAATATTTTGGTCGGTGACTATTTTTCTAACACCCGTTGGTTCAAGTATTTTATGCAGACATACATGGCCAAATTTGGATGAGTCGGTGACGACTATAACTTCGCTTGCGACTGTACACATTAACTTGTTGAGTAAGGCTTCAGCTTCGAAATGCGTGGTGATGCCGCGTTCCATGTGAAAGCCATCCACACCTAAAAACAGCTTGTCTACATGCAATTCCTTGAGGGTGTTTTCTGCCAAACTACCAAAAAACGACTGGCTCTTACGTCTTAGGGTGCCACCTAATAATATAACTTCAAGATTTTCGTGGTGGGCTAGTTCGTTGACTATATTTAGACCATTAGTGACTATTGTGAGATTTTCTTTGCCTTTTAAATGGGAGGCAATTTGCAATGTAGTAGAGCCTGAATCAAGAATTATGGAGTCGCCATTGGTGACCAAATTGGCGGCTACCAAACCGATACTGGATTTTACTTCGGCGTGCAAAACTTGTTTGTCGCCTACTGTGACTTCCATTTCGATTAAAGTGTTGTCTTTTAACATTGCCCCACCATAAGAGCGAGTCGCAAGACCTTGTTTTTCTAAAAACCTTAGATCTTTTCTGATAGTGACAGTTGATACTTTAAACATTTCAGACAGGCTGGGTACTTGGACACTGCCTTTATCTTTTAGCATTCGAGATATTTCTACTCGTCTTCGACTAGTATCGCGCATTGCTGTTCCTTTGTTGTAGCTTTCAGTCTGTATGATTTTTAGAGCATGATAGTCACAGTGAAACATTTTAACAACAGTTGGTTTCAATTGTTGGCTTGTAAATAATGTGTTGTGACTCACATTTTTATTGGTAGTGAAGCTAATTGAAACATAATTTGCGGTGATTGGTAATTAAATGAACGTAAACGAGTCTTTTTATATACATATCTATCTCTTTGGTGATGTTTTTTATTGTTTTTTTCATGTTTGATAACGATATGAAGCATTTGTTAGCTTTATTATGTTACGTTTTGTATTTATTTGCGCTAGGATACCAACAAGAATTACGACTCATGATAAATATTTAAGGGGGGCATTTGAAAGCGTTGTTAGATATGGTCCAACGACATAAGAGTGGAGAAGTGACTGGTGTATATTCTGTATGTTCCTCTCACCCACTCGTAATTGAAGCGGCGATGCTGCATTCGTTAAAGAATAAAGAGTGTTTGGTGTTGGAAGCAACTTCCAACCAAGTGAACCAAGATGGTGGATACACTGGTCTGTTGCCAAAAGACTTTTGTGCACTTGTCTATTCTATTGCCGATAAAGTAGGCTTGCCTCATCAGCAGATTATTCTTGGTGGAGATCACTTAGGTCCTAATTGTTGGCAAGATCTTACTTCAGATGAAGCCATGGCTAAGTCAGATGTGCTAATTGCAGAATATGTTAACGCCGGTTTCAGAAAAATTCATTTAGATTGTTCTATGTCGTGTTCTGATGATCCCGTGCCTTTAGGTGATGATCTCGTGGCACAGCGAGCTGCAAGATTATGTTCTGTTGCTGAAAATGCTTGGCATACTAATGGTGGAGAAGCGCCAGTTTATATTATAGGAACTGAAGTGCCTGTTCCTGGAGGAGCCCAAGAAGGGCTTGATGAACTGACTCCCACATCTGTTGAGGCGGCGACACAGACTATTGCCATCCATAAAAAGGCATTTTTTAAAGCAGGATTAGAGGGGACTTGGCCGAGGATCATCGGTTTGGTTGTGCAGCCTGGAGTGGAGTTTGATCATCATAAAGTGATGGCATTCAAACCTGAAAAGGCCGAGGCGTTGAGTCAATATATTGAGCATGATCCATTAATGGTTTACGAGGCTCATTCAACCGATTACCAAACGACACAACATTTGTCTGATTTGGTAAAAGGCCATTTTGCGATACTCAAAGTAGGGCCTTGGTTAACTTATGCTTTGCGTGAGGCGTGTTGGGCTCTCGACTTGATTGAACAAGAATGGATCGAGCCAGCCAGTCGTGCAAACCTTAAGCAAACTTTGTTGCAAGCAATGCAAGACAATCCTATTTATTGGAAAAAGTATTATTCAGCTGATGCTAAAACTCAGATGTTAGATTGTCAGTACAGTTTGAGTGACCGCATTCGTTATTATTGGCCTCAACCAGAAGTATCGGCGAGTTTAGAGAAGTTGATTAAGAACTTGGACAATAATAAGCCACCTCTTACTTTAATTAGTCAATACATGCCCAATCAATATCGCGCTATTGTAGATGGTGAAATTGGTAGGGGCATTGAGGAATTGATTTTCCATAAAATTTCTGAAGTATTGGCACAATATTCAGCTGCTTGTTTCGACAACTAGTACGTATTTCGAAGGAAAAATATAAACAATGACCTACTTAGATTATCCAGAATCAACACTACGTGAAATGGATGCTTATTGGACTGCAAAAGAAATAGCGCAGCAACCAGAAACTTGGGCCAAAACCCTAAAGATGTTAGTGGAAAATAAAGAGCAAATTGATGCATTTTTACAACCCATTTTAGCAAAAAAAGACATTCGTATTATTTTTACGGGGGCAGGCACTTCTGCATTTGTTGGTTCGAGTATTGTGCCTACTATTTTGAAAAAATTTGGTGGGCGAGTTGAAGCAATTCCAACTACAGATTTAGTCTCTAACCCACATGAATTTTTTCAGACTGAGGTACCAACCTTATTAGTGTCATTCGCTCGGTCAGGAAATAGTCCTGAGAGTGTGGCCGCGTTTGAGTGTGCCGAAAAGTTAGTTAAAGATTGTTCTCAGCTAGCCATTACATGTAATGCAGAAGGGGCGTTATTTAAACGCTGTGTCGGTGACAATAAATTTGCTTTATTGATGCCAGAAGAAACTAACGATAAAAGTTTTGCGATGACATCTAGCTTTAGCAGCATGTTGTTGAGTGCTTTATACGTATTTTGCGCATCAGATACATTTAGTAAACAAATGGCATCGGCTATCAAGGCTACATCATCTTTGTTGAATACTAATAACTTGATGTTGAAAAGCGTAGCGATGAAGAAATATTCGCGTGTAGTATTTCTTGGTAGTGGTGGATTCAGAGGGCTTGCACAGGAAGGAGCACTTAAGTTACTTGAATTGACCGATGGTCAAGCTATGTCTTGTTTTGATTCACCTTTAGGCTTCCGTCATGGTCCCAAAGCGGTAGTGAATAGTGAAACCTTGGTCATAATATTTATCTCTAATGACCCTTATACTCGGCAATATGATTTAGAGTTATTGGCAGAGTTACAAAAAGATCAAGAAGTTGCTCAAATTCTATCTATTTCCGCTAAAGATGACCCGACCTTCAAACAAGGTGAATGTATTATGTTGGACAATGTTGCTGACGTAGAAGACGCCTTTTTATTGTTCCCATTTATTGCCTGTGCTCAGGTTTACGGACTTCAGCATGCCCTAGCTATAGGGAATACTCCTGACAATCCAAGTTCATCGGGAACCATTAATCGTGTGGTTCAAGGTGTGAAAATTCACGTTTTGTGATGGTTTAGTTTTTGTTGTTGAGCTTCAAATTTGATATTTTTAAGTGTTGATGGTGGCGGTACAAAGATCACTTTTGTACTGCTTGACTCCTAAGGAAATATACTTGCTGAACTAAAAAACTGCCTGCTACCACTTAGAAGTTGATTTTGAAGGAGCGAGGGAAAAAAGTAAAAAGGCCTGCTTGAAACTATGTCTAAAGCGCACAAGTGTTTTGCTGATTTGAGTTATGCCTTTTTTAACTTTGATAATTTCGTTTTCTTTTTGTGATACTTTCGCGACAATTTCCATTCAAACTCTTTCTCGTAACGTCAATTTAATATACTGCGAGGAATAATATGAACAAACTTACTAAAATTTGTGCCGCAAGCGCATTGGCTTTTGCGAGCAGCCAGTCTTTTGCTGCAGATGTGACAATCAAAATTCAAAACCTTACTCAAGGAATGTACTTCACTCCTATTGCTGCTGTAGCTCATACGACTGACACCAGTTTATTTGAAGTGGGTGAAGAAGCTAGCCCAGAGATACAAGAAATGGCAGAGGGTGGCAGTTTAGCTGGGCTGACAACTATTGCTACTGCAATTAGTGCAGATGTATTAGCTGAGCCTACAGCAGGACCTTTAGGACCAACAGAATCTGTTTCGGGTACTTTTACAACGGCAGATGGTAATACTGTGTTGTCTGTTGTTGCGATGATTTTACCCTCAAACGATGGCTTTATTGGTCTAGATAACTGGACGATCCCCACAGAAGCAGGCACTTATACTGTTTATCTAAATGCATATGATGCAGGTACCGAAGCAAACGATGAAATAGTCGGTAGTGGTGCTCCGGGTATGCCGGGAATGCCAGCGCCACCTTTTTTAACACTAGGCACAAACGGAAGTGGTGTGACTGCAGCAGTTAGCAATACAAATATACATATCCATCCTGGCAA
>TARA_R110002153_G_scaffold6558_1_pt1 | contig 10335 bp, 11 predicted proteins | sample TARA_R110002153 | Tara Oceans TARA_R110002153 (sample SAMEA4398193) | marine metagenome | biome: Polar Biome; feature: [SRF] surface water layer (ENVO:00010504); material: water (ENVO:00002006), including particulate matter (ENVO:01000060) such as... | depth 5 m
CTGACCAAATCTGGGTATTTCGGTACTGTAAATGACCCGGGTGCGGACCCGAGAAATGCGTTCTGTCAAAGCCCAAAGCCGTATTTCGGGGTGGAGGCGTGGTAAAGTGTCAATAGGCTGACCGTCTGAGCCTTAGTATAGGACCAATACCTGCACCTAACTGTTGACCTTAGCACTAGACTTAGCTATCTTGTCGTTATCTGGGGCCAGCACCCGGGTATGCGCCAGCTAAGAGGATCTGATATGTCGGATTATGGCGTCAGCTTAGACTTAGAGGTGCCCGTTTACCTCGAACACGACCTTGAGGTGGATGATGACGGTACTTTGTACCTGAATTCGTTCCTCTACATCGGCGAGAACGATGAATCGACGGAAGTTCGCATAGAGTTCCAGCCGTTGGTCGAGACGGTGGTCGATATCGCTCGTGATTTCAACGACGGCTACAAACAGTTGTACGGTATTGCCCATGAATTCGAGCGCCACTCCTCTCGTATGCGGGATCTGGCGGAAAAGATGGAAGATTCAGTCGTGAATGTCGGTGATCTCTTTCAAGTAGGGGATCTCGACGATGTGGAGTGATATAGAACTTGCTGACTTCTCTAAAGCAGAGATGCTTGAGGTACATGTACGCAAGAAGCTGGCTAATAACCTATCGGTGGCTGCTAACAAGTGTAGGGAGCAGGGCGTACCCTTTGATATTACGACGGATGACCTCATGCCAGCGCCTCTGAAGTGCCCTGTCTTCGGCTTTAAGCTGGATTGGTATAAAGATGGCCGAGGTGGGGCCGACGACAGCCCCTCAGTAGACCGTCTAGTACCTGAGCTAGGATATGTGGCCGGTAATGTCGCTATCATCTCGTATCGGGCCAACCGCATCAAGAATGACAGTAATCTTGCGGAGCTAAAGCGGGTAACGGTTTGGGTAGAGTCCCAAACAACAGAAAAGGCCCGAGCCTAAGCTCGAGCCTCCCCAGATACACTATCACCACCTTATGACTGTGAACGGCTAGGGTATATTTAACCCCCCCTAACCACAATTAGGATTTTAGCACGGATTTAACTCCTTGGCAAGGGGTAACTTAGTTCTGAGACCTACCGTTGACCTAACCATACCTTATGCGGTATAATAATTGGGTGGCGGATACTCCGACTAGTGAGTGCGACCATTGGCAATCAATCTACATTATATCCGAGCAGCGATAGAAGCTAATACCGGCGTGAGGCTCACCCTAGAGCGCACCCGTGAATTATTAGTTGAAGAGGGTCTTATCACCCAGCGCCAAGCGGATACGGAAGCCGTGATCTTCCGTGGATACGGTGAGTTCTTTAACGAGGACTACCCCTCCACTTTGATCAAGGAAGATCCACAAGACATCAAAGACGACCTCAACTGGGAGGTCCGTAATCTGGAGAACTCTCGATGAAGGTAACTAAGGCAAACTGCGGAGCATCTGTGAAGGCGGCGATGGGCGGCTACATGGAAGTAGGTAAAGGCTACGCCTCCGGCGGCATGGCCCAGAAGAAGCAAGCCGCCAAGGCCAAAGAAGCCGGTACCTACAAGAAGGGTGAAGTCGTGGAAGCCAGCTACGGCGGCATGGCTAAGAAGAAGAAAAAGAAATGAGCGTCTGGGTGGCACTGATATACCTCTGCTCCCCAGTGGCTCCAGAATGTATGCTGATTGGTGCGCCCAATGCAATTAGTGATGAGCAGTCTTGTTGGATGGAAGCGTCTATGGTTAGTCGATTATACATTGAACAAGGTTTTACAGCCCAGCCTTACTGTCACCAAATATCTCTCGGTCTACCCGCATAGCAGGTATTCCAAAAGGTGGGGTACATAGCACCTAGTTAGGTGCGGTATAATTATCTCTGAACCAAGCAGAGGAGATGATTATGAGCTGGTTGAATTCTATCTACAAAAGCATTGTACGCACCCAAGAGCGCCGAGTGGCGTATTGGCAGTTGCAGAACATGACAGACAAAGATCTCAAAGACATCGGGATAACCCGGGGCGAGATCAGGGAAGCCGCAAGAGGTATCTAATACCCGGGCTTCTATTCACGGGGCGGAAACATGATAGCAGAGCTTGCGGCGTTTAACGCTGCGTTTGGCGTCGTAAAGACGGCTATTACACACGGAAAAGATATAGCTTCCTGCGCCCAGTCTATTGGGGACATGATAGGGGCGCAGGAGTCTCTTAGGGCACGGGGCGATAAGAAGAAAAGCAGTATTTGGTACTCTCTAGCGGGTAAGGGTACTAACGACTTTGAAGAGTTTATGGCCCTCGAGCAAATTCGGGAGCAACGCAAAGAACTCTTACAAGCCCTCCAGCTACTCGGACGGCCCGGTCTTAAAGACGACTATCTTAGGTTTGAGGCGGAAGCCAGACGGCAGCGCCGTGCAGATGCCGCAGAGGCGGAAGCCCGGGCCTCTAAGAGGATAGAGTGGGGCGTAGGTACGCTGGCAGTTATCGCTGCTATAGGTCTTATGGGGTATGGTCTACTCATACTCGGCAGGTATCAAGGCAAATGGTGATCTGGCCTTTAGTGGCAGTGGGATACGCAATGGTATTCTTCAACTCCCAGCCTCCTTCCACATTTGTGAAAGTATGCAAATATCAGAACCCTTCTAATCAGTTTGCGACGCAGACCTACTGGGTTTGGCCAGAGCAACGCTGCCCACCCGGGATAAAAAGATAACAAGAATTGGTGATAGCATGTCCCTAGTTAAGAACATCCGAAATGCCCAGAAGAAGGGCACAGCTAAGTCTAAGAAGAACAGCACAGTTAGTCCCTCCGCATATAAAGACATGCAAAAAGGCTGGCCTAAAAAAGGGAAGAAAAAGAAGCGATGACGGATGATAGGCTAAGTCGCATGGAAGAGAAGATTGATAGATTATCAGATGCAGTGGTTGCTATGGCTCGTATGGAAGAGCGTATGATCAGTGTGTTTAAGCGTCTTGAGGCCTTCGATTCCTCCTACAAAAAAATAGACGAACGAATGGATGATTTGGAAAGACAAGCAATAGCCCGGGGCCAGAAGATAGCTTTCGCTGAGAGGTTCTTCTGGATGATATGCACAGGCGCAGTCGGACTTGCATTCGTATATTTGAGGTAATTATGGACGGCCCTAAAAAATTATCAGACAGACAGGAAGCATTCCTAGAGGCTCTCTTAGGAGATGCCCGGGGTAATGTACGTCAGGCCATGCGAACCGCTGGATATTCTGACGCCACCAGCACAAGCGAAGCGATTGCCCCAATCAAAGACGAGATCGTAGAACGTGCGTCTATGCTCTTGGCGTTTAATGCGCCAAAGGCTGCGTTTGGCATCATCGGGGTGTTAGACGATCCGAGCGCAATGGGCGCACGGAATGCTGTGGCTGCTGCCCGTGAGGTATTGGACCGATCCGGTCTGGTGAAGAAGGAACAGGTAGAAGTCAAAGGGGTAGAGGGTGGTATCTTCATCCTTCCGCCAAAGAAGACTGAACAAGATGGCTTGGGATAACAAAACACGAAATAACAGAACACAGGCTATACCCTACGCCTACAAAGCGGATGAAGCTGATCCGCTACTACTGGTCCCAGACATGGACATGGTGCCTCCTGTAGAAGAGGCTATGGACTACCTAGATAGTGGGCACTCTTTTCGAGAGACGGCGCACTGGCTGTCCGAAAAGACCGGCAAGAAGATATCCCACCAAGGCTTGAGTAACATCTGGCGTCGTCACCGAGATAGTGACCGACAGAAACAATTAGCTAAAACAGCTAAAAAGCGAAAGCCTAAGACACCAAAAGAGAAGCACGAAGCCAAGCTCAAGCGTAAGATCTCTGATGCCAAGCGTGTCAGGACTATCGCAGAGAAGAAGCTCTCTAAGATGACGGAACCCAACGAGCCGGAGAGGCTTGGTATGCCTAGCCGGGGCATTAGTGAGGATCTAGACTTTGAGGCAGTACCCGAAGAACGGGAAGTCATATTCAAGCCGAACGCCGGGCCGCAGACAGAATTCTTGGCGGCACCAGAAAGAGAAGTCCTATACGGCGGTGCAGCCGGGGGCGGAAAAAGCTACGGGCTACTCGCAGATCCCTTGCGATACTTTGCTGTACCTGACTTCAACGGACTCATCCTTCGACGTACAAACGACGAGCTTCGAGAGCTTGTGTGGAAAAGTCAGGAACTATATCCGAAAGCGTACCCGGGAGCGAAATGGCAGGAGAAGAAGAGCCAGTGGGTATTCCCCTCAGGGGCAAAGTTGTGGATGACCTACCTCGAGCGTGACGAGGACGTTCTTCGTTACCAAGGTCAGGCCTTCAGCTACATCGCCTTCGACGAGCTTACTCAGCATCCTACTCCGTTTGCGTGGACCTATATGCGGTCACGACTACGGACAACCAACCCAGACCTCCCTGTGTTTATGAGAGGCACTACCAACCCCGGCGGCCCCGGCCACCAGTGGGTTAAGTCTATGTTTATTGATCCGTCCCCAGCGGGTCGTCCCTTTGTCGCTACAGACATCGAGACTGGTGAGCCTCTCCTATACCCAGAGAACCACGACAGAGCGGGGGAGCCTCTATTTTACCGCAGGTTTATACCTGCTACTCTGAGGGATAACCCGTACCTGTTCGACGAAGGTACATACGAAGCCAACCTCTTGTCTCTACCAGAGATGCAGAGACGCCAGCTTTTAGAAGGCGACTGGGCGATTGCAGAGGGTGCGGCTTTCTCTGAATTTAAGCAGTCTACCCATGTAGTCGAGCCGTTTGAGATCCCTAGTGAGTGGCGTAAGTTCCGTTCTTGTGACTACGGCTACAGCTCTTATAGTGCGGTACACTGGTTTGCTATTGACCCCTCTTATGAAACACTCTACTGTTACCGTGAACTGTACGTTAGTAAGCACACTGGCAGGGACTTAGCTAAGGCTGTTCTTGACGCAGAGCGTGGTGAAAGTGTACAATATGGTATACTCGATAGTTCTTGCTGGCATAATCGAGGACAAATCGGACCAAGCATTGCAGAAGAAATGATCTCTATCGGCTGTAGATGGAGGCCGTCTGATCGAAGTGCTGGTGCCCGTGTAGCTGGTAAAAACAGATTTCACGAAGTCTTGAAGGTAGACGAAGAGACTGGCGTACCCGGCATAGTCTTCTTCAATAACTGCCGACAGATAATAGCAGACCTCCCCGTAATCCCCTCTGACCCAAAGGGTACGGATGATATCGATCCTCGATACAAAAATGACCACGCATACGACTCGGTAAGATACGCAATCATGTCTAGGCCGAAAGCATTCTCGCCCTTCGATATGGGTGGAAAGGCTATCACATCGTGGCAACCTTCTGATTCAGTATTTGGATACTAACACATGGCTTTAATGGACCGCCCCGAAGACCTTTCTACCGACGCTAAGGCGGACGATACTAACGTCATCGCCCTAGAAGAGGACGGAGACGTAGCTCAGGAGAACCTCGAGTTCTCTGGTTTAGTTGCGTACATCAACTCACAATATCAGAGGTCGAAAACTCGGCGTGAAATGGACGAGGAGCGTTGGCTCCAGTCTTACCGGAACTACCGTGGCATATACGGACCAGAGGTTCAGTTCACTGATACTGAGAAGTCCCAAGCATTTATCAAGATCACGAAGACTAAAGTCCTCGCCAGCTACGCACAGATTGTGGACGTGCTGTTTGCCGGGTCGAAGTTCCCTATTGGCATCGAGCCTCGGAAATACCCCAACAACGTGGCTGGTGAGGTATCCTTTGATCCCAAGAAGATTACTTCAGAGAAGATAGAAGAAAAGCTAGGGAAAAAAGTAGGCACCAAGAATAACATCGCCCGACCTAATCTTGAGAAAGATGCGGGACTTTATGCAGACAAGCTACAGGATGTTGAAGGTGACCTTGAGATGGGAGCAGGTGCTACGCCGTCTTCGGTTACTTGGGAGCCTGCTAAAAAAGCTGCTTCCAACATGGAAACCAAGATCCATGACCAACTGGAAGAAACAAATGCAGATAAACATCTACGTTCAGTGGCGTTTGAGTGTGCTTTGTTCGGTACTGGTGTCCTTAAAGGCCCGTTTGCTTATGATAAAGAGTATCCTCGCTGGAACAAAGACGGCGAATATGATCCTATCTTCCAGACTATCCCGAAAGTTGAAGCGGTAAGCATATGGGATTTCTATCCTGACCCAGATGCTCGGTCTATGGCCGACGCAGAGTTCACGGTGGAACGCCACCGAATGAACCGTACCCAGATCCGTGCGTTGAAGAACCGTCCGTTCTTCCGTGAGGAAAGCCTCGAACTCGCCTTAGAATTCGGGACTAACTATACCCAGCACTATTGGGAAGACGTCCTAGAGGACAACAACACCGATTCCGATATAGACCGCTTTGAGGTTCTAGAGTACTGGGGTGTCATCGATACTGATACTGCTATCGCCGCAGATATTGATATTCCAGAAGAGTTTGCAGATCGTGATGAGGTTCAAGTGAATGCTTGGGTCTGTAACGGTCAGATCCTTCGTCTGGTTATGAACCCATTCACACCTACCCGCATTCCTTATGCGTCGGTTCCATACGAACTAAACCCCTACAGCTTCTTTGGTATAGGCGTAGCTGAAAACATGGAAGATACGCAGTTGCTGATGAATGGCTTCATGCGTATGGCCGTTGATAATGCTGCATTGTCTGGCAACCTACTGATCGAGGTAGACGAGACAAACCTTGTTCCGGGACAGGACATGAAAGTGTTCCCCGGCAAGATCTTCCGTCGTCAGGCAGGTGCCCCCGGTCAGGCTATCTTCGGGACACGGTTTCCGAATGTATCCAGCGAACTGATTATGATGTTCGACAAGGCCCGTCAGTTGGCGGACGAAAGCACTGGCATGCCTTCTTTCGCACACGGATCTACCGGCGTTACCGGCGTGGGCCGCACTGCCTCGGGTATGTCAATGCTTATGGGCGCTGCCGCACAGAGCATTAAAGCCGTTGTCCGTAATGTTGATGACTATCTCCTCAACCCTCTGGGGCGTGCGCTGTTTGCTTTCAACATGCAGTTCAACTTCGACAAAGACACCGTAGGTGATCTGGAAGTAGTAGCTCGTGGTACAGAAAGCCTGATGCGTAACGAGATCCGCTCACAGCGTCTGATGCAGTTTATGAACATGACGGCAAATCCTGCGATGATGCCGTTTGTTAAGTACGACTACATCCTGCGTGAGATTGCGGCGTCCATGGATCTGGACGAAGACAAGGTCTTGAATGATCCTCGAGAGGCAGCCCTGCAAGCCAAGCTAATGGCAGAGCTACAGGCTATGATGCCTCCACCCCCTCCACAAGCACAACAGCCGCAGGCTGGGCCAGACGGTCCTCCTACGCCTAATGGCGCACCTCCTGCACCCGGAGCCGCACCAGAACCCGGTGCCCCCGGTTTCACTGGCGGTGGTGGTGGAGCTAATGGCGGAAACCCTCCGCCACAGCAAGGCGGCCCCGCTAACTAATGGATAAGCAGTTTTATCGCCAGCTTCTTCTGCTGGTTAATACAGAAGATCAGTACCAGCGTCTGATGTCTTACGTCGATGCTCGTATCAATCAGATCCGTCAATTCATGGACACCGAGAAAGACCACCACCGCATCCTAGAGATGCAGGGGGCCATCTCTGAATTGAAGCGATTTAAAACCCTCCGAGACGAAGTCATTAAAGGCGCAGAATAGATGAGTGAGAACCCAGACGAGCAAGGCCTGATGGCAGACGTTAACGCCGGTGCCGTGCTTCCTCCTGAAGAGGATGATCCAAACATCACCACTATTACTGAAGACGATATTGATATGATCGAGCGTCTCGTAGCTGGTGAGGCAGGAAACCAGAGTGTTGAGGGCCGTGATGCTGTTCGGGGTGTTATTTTTAACCGACTGGCGTCTGACCGTTTTCCCAATACTGTGGCAGAGGTTATCAACCAGAAAAATCAATTCGAGCCTATTGGTACTCACGGCAGTGTTTATAACATTCCGGTTACTGACGAAGCCCTAACTAATCAGAAATACGAGATGGATGCCTACTTGAATGTAGGCGAAGACGCTTCTCAGGGTCGCACATTTTTCCTAAACAAAGACATAGCCCGTCAGAGAGGCACAGACTTTACCGGCGGAGACGCCTTGGTAATCGGGGACCATACCTTCTACAAAGGGTACCCCGGACAGGAGCCGGTGGCGGTTGAGCCTATGTCTCACAACATAACTGTGGTGGACAGCCGCCCGGGTACTGTTGAACAACTGATGAGTGGAGAAATGTCTCCGGTTATTACCGAAGACGCAGTAGCCCCTGCCTCAGATCAAGAAGCCTTAGTGGCAGACACTGGGTCTCAGTTCGCCAGCCTAGCTCCGGCTAACGACACACCCTCCACCCCCAGTCCTCGCTTATCAACCGCCACTGACAGTGTTATGTCTGATTTTACTACTCGTGATCGTTCTGATGTGGGTCTCCAAACCCAGTCTATGTTTAGTCTCGATGCGCCGGGTACGGTAGACAACTATAGGGCAGAGACAGGTCGAGTAGAGACCGGCGTCCTACAGTCTATTAGAGAGGCCTTAGGCTTTGCTGAAGGCGGTATGGTTGCTTCAGGTAACCAAGACCTCGAACCTCCTCAAGGCGACGGCTCTACCTTGTCTGCCTACGAGCCAACCCTACAAGAGAAGGCCAAGTACGCAATCTCAGGCTTTCTACAAGATAAGTTTGGCATGGATAACTACGAAGCCAACGACCTGTCTGAAAGGTTTACGGGGAACCCTAATGCTACTGATGGAAGTTATGGCGTTGGCCTTGCTGACTTTACTCCCGCTGGTCTTGCCTTTGGTTTTGATAACGCAAAAGACAGCTTCCTAAGAGCGAAAAACACCGACGACAAGCTCGGAATGGGACTTGCAGCAGCCGAAGGTGCCCTCTCAGTCGCAGAAGCCTTCCCCCTCACCAAAGGACTAGCCAAAGGCGCTAAGAAGGGTCTGGAGAAGATTTCGGACGTAGCAGCGGACATGGACCCTAACACAGTAGGTTCGTTAGGCGGAAATATATTCTCTGACATTCCCCCGGCAGCAAATGCACAAAAAACACAGATTGCAGGTACTACTGAGACAGCCGACACTGGCCCTGCACAAGCCGTTCTAGAGATCCGTGCCGCACAGATGGAGTTAGCTACTAAAGACCGCATTCAGCCTAGTGGTAAAGATCCATTGTTTAACTTAACGCCGGAAGGGTACGAAAATACCTTACCGGAACAGAGTGAGGTATACGTTCCGAGGCAACCTCAAGGTACTGAAAAGCCGTTACCTAAAAACAACCGAGCATCCTTTGTAAACGACAATATAGAAGCTATCTCAGACCGTCTCGCAGAGCGTATGAAGCCGTGGCTAGGTACCGAGGCGCAGTACTTCTATCACACTGGCCCTATTGTGGACAAAGCAATGGACATGGGGTTCTCCAAGGAAGAAGTATATGAGTGGATGAAGGACTTCTCTGACGCTTATGCTGCCACTAGCCCCCGCACAAAAACAGCAGAAAATCTGAGAAATGCTACGCTAGTGATGACTAAGAAGCATCTGGGAATACCATATGACGAGATAATAGGACCAAATAAAGGGCAGCTTAACGAAAAAGGCTACCCAATGATCATCAACCGTAAGGGCGATATCAGCAGCTCAGGAAAAGTGGCAGACGCAGATGGCCTCCATAGGAAGCTATTAGACACGTTAGACGCTGACGGCATAGACCCAAACACAAACCCAAAGCCGTATACCTTTGCTCAAAACGTCTACGGAAACTTAGACGGCGTTACGGTAGATACACACGCTGTCCGTGGCGCATTATCTGCCGTCAACGAGATAGATCCCGGTAGCATCCCAATAAACTACATAAAGCCAAAGTTCAGAAAGCAGTACACCGAAGATCCGACCTCGTTAGATCCTGCTACAATGATCGATGACAGTATTGGTTCTCAGATGATTGACGGTACGGATATGCAAACTGAGTATGCGGTATTCTCGGACGTATATCGCCGCACTGCGGAAAAGCTCGGTGTATCCCCGGCTGAAGCACAGTCTCTAGGCTGGTTTGGCTCTGGTGATAGTACAGGACTAGCCTCTGAACTCAAGTCTGTAGCTAGTCTAATAGAAGACAGGATAGACGTAACTGCTCAAGGTTTAGGTAAACCGAAGGAAGAAGTCTTTAAAATGCTTCTTAACCGAGAAATCCCAGTCCTACAGATATTTGGTACCGCAGGTGCGGGTGCCGCAGCCCTTGGGTCTATGGATGAACAGATGCAGCAATTCTCCAAAGGCGGTCTGACGCA
>TARA_R110002153_G_scaffold115943_2_pt1 | contig 10333 bp, 7 predicted proteins | sample TARA_R110002153 | Tara Oceans TARA_R110002153 (sample SAMEA4398193) | marine metagenome | biome: Polar Biome; feature: [SRF] surface water layer (ENVO:00010504); material: water (ENVO:00002006), including particulate matter (ENVO:01000060) such as... | depth 5 m
AACCAATCTTTTTATGTCAGCCAGAGGCATACGCAACTCTTTGCAGCGGCGAATAAATTTTAACGATGAGACGTCTTGTTCGCGATAATAACGGTAACCGTTGTCACCTCGTTTTGCCTCAGGTAGCAGACCAATATCTTCATAATACCGAATGGTCTTAGCGTTGACCCCAGTAACACTGGCGAGTTGTTTTATTTGCATAACCGGTTGACCTTCCTGTAGCTGGAAGCTTTATTCTACGCTTATTCAATTACAAAGTAACGAGGATCCAATGAGTGAATGCTGCGGCGTAAATGCCCAAGATAAAGAACAGCGAACGTTACTATGGACGGTATTAGGATTAAATGGTGGCATGTTTTTCGTGGAATTCATTGCCGGCTGGTTAGGTGACTCAAGCGGACTAATGGCCGATTCGTTAGATATGCTTGCCGATGCCATGGTGTATATGGTGGGTTTATATGCAGTTGGAAAGGCCATTCAGTATAAAGCTAAGGCGGCATTATTTAATGGGAGTTTACAATTGGTGCTTGCTGGGTTGATATTGATCGACGTGGTAATGCGACTGGTGGGAGGCAGTGAACCGCAAACGGGCATTATGTTATGGATTTCTTTGCTTGCATTGGCAGTGAATCTATTCTGCTTTATTTTGTTGTCTCGTTATCGCACTGGCGATATCAACATGCGTGCCAGCTGGATATGTTCACGTAACGATATGATAGCTAACGTGGGTGTCATTATATCTGCAGCTTTGGTTGTGTGGTTAGATTCAGCGATCCCAGATTTAGTTATAGGTACTATTATCGCATTAGTGATCGTGCAGTCATCAGTGAAAATTGTTCAAGAGTCCAGAGCAATACTCAAAGGTGAAGATAAACCCAAGCCCTCATGCTGCGGTTAGCCAAATAAGCTAGCTAGATCAACAAAAAAGCGACTAATAGGTAGTCGCTTTTATTCGTTCTCAGTGCAAATCGCCTAGCGCATTAATCGTAATGTGCGTGAGAGTGGCCTTTGCTGGCATCGGTCCAGTGCCCTTCCGAGAGCGATAATATCACCGCATCAACTTCATTCAATAGCTCGACAGACTCAGCTGTAAAACAGCCTCCAATCACCACTAAGCTTTGATCAGACAATTCCCCCAGCTTTGTCAGCGCTTTGTGCACTAAACTGCTTTTCACTACGTTTTTACGATCGTGAGGGAAGGTAATCAAGGTGCAGGTGTCTTCAAGATGTGATTCACAACTCAAGGCTAACTTTCTGTATTCCGTTGGTACACGTTCTTTAACTAAGAACGACTCTAAATGCTTTTGAATATGAAATTTCATAATTTACTAATAGATCATCAATAAAAAGTAACAATATGGCAATGCCATATCAATTTAGGTGCTTCAGCACTCACAGAATAAACCGCGAGGAGAACACAGTTTAAAGCTAACTACTTTGAATTTAATCGGCTAATGACTCGTATGTAGAATAAGTAAAAGCGGATTATAAATAAACTTACCCTAGCAGCCAATGGAATTAAAGAGTTGTTTTAAATTTGTGCGCAATAAATGTAAGAAATATTGATACAGGCATAAAAAAGGGTGCCCAAAAGGCACCCTTTACACATACTAACTCTCAGAGAAGGTTAGAAGTTTGCGCGTAACTGCACACCGAAGTAACGGTCTGCGTCACGTGGGATTTGATAACGGAAGTTATCGCCACTGTAGGTGGTCACATAGCTCTTATCTGTTAAGTTTTTACCGATCAGGCTGATGCGGTATGCGTCATCGTTAAATGAGAAGGCCAAGCTCGCGTTTAATATGCCGTAGTCTGGTAACAAGTCTACTGCTGTTGCTGTGCCGCCAGGGGCGCCCGCGTACATCTCGTCTGTGTATACATAAGAGCTGTTTAAGATTACGTTCATGTTATCTAGCTCCCATAGGTATTCGCCTGTCACTGAGTACTTAAGATCAGGTGAGAAAGGTAAATCTGCACCAGAGCGACCCGTACAGTTTGCATCAGTCACTGGGCATTTGAACTCATCGACTTCAGCATCAACTTTAGATAGGCCACCGGTTAAGGTGAAGTTATCGGTTGCCTGCCACATAACGTCAAACTCAATACCTTGGGTCGTAACCGAGCCTGCGTTAGTTAGGCGGGTGATCGTTACGCCATCAAGCAACTCTGAGTTATTCGCTTGGAAACCATCGATGTTGGTTCTGAAGATTGCGGCATTAAATATTAAGTTATTGCTCGCGTATTTATACCCTAACTCGTACGCATCTGATGTTTCTTTATCAATGGGTAGTGCATCAGCATCGGCCATGTTGTAGAACACGTTGAACGCTGGGCCTTTGTAACCTTGCGAGAAAGTGAAATACGCCATGCTGCTGTCAGTTAAGTCGTATTGTGCGCCAATTTTACCTGATACATTGGTTTCATCAGTTTCACCTTGATAATCGGTTTCAAAGCTTCGTACGCCAACACCTGTGCGTTGGTATTCGTCGTTACTGCGACGGTCATGTGAGTAGCTCACCTCATCGTCAGTGTAGCGAATACCGAATAATAAACGTAAGTCGTCGTTAATGTGGTATTTACCATCAGCGAACAATGCCCAATTATCGAACTGTGTGCGCATGAAGGCGGTTGCACCAACGATATCGTTAGCATTACAGCTTAAGTTTTCATCAGCGATAAACTGATTAATCTGTTCTTCAGATGGGTCAGCTACGCCAAGGCTCTCGGTCAGGTACGTGCCAATTGCCGCTGGGAATTGACCACCGTTATTTTGACAGCTGGCATCACGGGTAAAGTTACGCTCTGATTTTTGTGTCCACCAGAATGCACCCAATTGGTAATCAAAGTCACCGCCAACAGGAGACGCTATACGGAACTCTTGAGAGGTTTGTTTCCAGTTTTGTACACCCGTATCGTGAAGCTGAAATCCAACGCCACCGTCAGGCACACTGCCGAAGTTAACAGGTAATGGAATAGAGCCCGTGGTAGAGGTGAAATCACCTTCGCGGAATTCGGTGTTGTCCCAGCTGCGGTGAGCAGTGATGGAGGTAAATTCGTGATCGCCAATCATTTTGTCTACTTGCACAGAGAACCCAGTGGTTTCATCTATGGTGCGGGTTTCGAAATCATGGTCGATTTTACGTTGATCTAAATCTAAGTCACCATTGCCTGTGCTATTTGGTGCAGCATCAGAGGAAAGATAACGATTGCTCGGTGCCAGTTCTAAATCGGCACAACAGTTGTCGTTAGACTTTACATTTTCAAATATAAATAGGATGTCGGTATCGTTACCGGCATCAATGTCTAGCATGCCGCGAATACCTTCTTTGTCGTATCCGTTGGTCGTTTCATTGTTGTAGACATTGTCAATGTAGCCGTCGTACTGAGATTTCAATACGGTTAAGCTACCGTTTACATTATCGTTTAGGGCGCCTGTTACACTTGTTTTTAGGCGATATTCATTACCTTGAAACAAGGTCACTTCGGCAGAACCGCCAAATTCATCGGTAGGACGTTTAGTGGTGATGTTTACCACACCTGCAGATGCGTTTTTACCGAACAATGTACCCTGAGGGCCACGTAATACTTCGATGCGCTCTAAGTCGTATAAATCAACGAATGCCTGGCCAGAACGGCCTAGTACAACCCCATCAACCACGGTAGATACGCTTGGCTCTGCCGCCACGCTGAATGAAATCGTCCCGATACCACGCACAGTAATCGCAGAGTTACGGTTGGTGTTACCCTTACGGAAGCTAACAGAAGGCACCAATGCTTGTAGGCCTTCGATGTTTGCAGAGAACGCAGCGTTAATTTGATCTTCACGTAACACAGACACGGCAACGGGAACTTCGTTGAGGTTTTCTACGCGTTTTTGCGACGTAACGGTAATCTTTTCCATTAAGCCTTTATCTTCAACTGGCGCTGCTTCTTGTGCGCTAGCAGCAAAGCCGATTGTCATACACGTACCAATAGCGAGTGCGCGTGTTATGCCTGAATGTAGTGTGCTAGGTTTTAGTAACATGGTGTTCTCCACGATCTCTGTTTAGGGGTAAGTCCAGCTTTCATTCATCGTGTGTCCAGACAATGAATAAATAGTGCATTTATGGTCTCGGCTTACCATTCTTCGTTTATAGGTAATTTCTCTCGTTGAGCGAAACTGTCATTGCGATGACTTATAGGGCATCTTGTGTCATACATTAGATGTCTTATATAAGACAAAAGATAGACAAAATTTAACCATAAAGTTAACCAATTGCAATCTTTTTGTTAAAACGCTTTTAAAGAAAGATATGAATGCTTATTAAGGGAATGAAGCGCAGAAAGCCTTATTTAAAAGGCTTTTCAGGGTAGAGCGCACCCTAAAGTTAGCACAGGCTAATAGTGGGTATAATTATAATTGATACAATTTGATAACAGCGTTAAGGTGCGTTCGCATCGCATTGCGCGACTGAGGTTGTTAATAGCTGTAACCAATCACTGCCATAGTTATCTTCAAACCATTGGCGCATATTCCTCGACGCCTCTTTGAATGCTTGTTTTTCTGCTAGGGTGGGGCGATAAACAGTGCCTCCGGCTTTTTCAAATAATTTGTAGGAGTTTGCTTCTTGATTGAATACTAGATCGTTGGCGGCTTTTTGCTGATGCTCAAAACCTTGCTCAATAATGTCTTGAATCTCTTTAGGTAAAGATTGCCAAACGGGCTCTGAGAACCACCACAAAGCCGCCATATAAGAGTGGCCATCTAACACGATGTATTTTAGATGTTCTTCTAACTTCGCTCCGATAATATCTTGTATGCCGTTCTTACTGCCTTCGACCACACCTGTTGCCAACGCTGTATATAACTCGGCCCACGAAACAGGCGTCGGATTTGCACCGAGTTGGCGGACTAATTCCTGTTGTATTTTTGCTGGCGTTGTACGAATTTTCTGACCGACTAAATCAGCAGGATGATGTATCGCTTTGCTGGTGGTAGCGAAGTTACGCCAGCCACCCGTGTTGGTAACGCCCATTAAGCGAATTTGCAGATTTTTTGCTAAAACAGTGGTGCGCATCTTATCTAATATAGGCCCTGCTAATACGCATTGTGCTTGAGCATCGTTATCAAAAACATATGGTAAGTCGAGTACTTGTGCAGGAGCGAAAAAGTTTCCTGTGCCGCCTGCTGTGGTAGGAAACATCTCCAGGACGCCTTTTTGCAAGTTACCGATGCACTCAGGTACCCCGCCACAAAATTGCCCTGACGAATAGAGCTGAACTTGCACCCGGCCTTCACTGGCTTTTTCGACATATTCTTTAAAGGCCAATAATCCCACGTAGTCTTCATCTTGAGTCGAAGCTTGAATTGCCGCTTTGATGATAAATTCAGCGCGATCAGAGTTAGAGTTTACAATACCGCCAATGCTAGCAACGGCAATGAGGGCATAAACGATTAATAAAACAAGGCGTTTTGTATTCATATCAAGCAAACCCAAAAAGACGAGGTAAGGTCATAGTGACCGCTGGGAAATAGGTAATAATGAAAATCACCAGAACTTCTACTGCCAAGAAGGGCAGCATCTCATAGGCAATGTTTTCGGTCTTTTCGCCAGATACTGAAGCTGCAACAAATAAAACCAGTCCCATGGGCGGAGTTGCCAAACCCACTGTCAAGTTAACGCACATGATCACTGCAAAATGCAAAGGATCGATACCTAACGAGATAAAAATAGGCGCAAAAACCGGACCGAGTATTAAGATCGCGGGCCCGGCATCTAAAAACATGCCGATGGCGAATAAGAACAGGTTGATGATAAGCAGCAGTAGTAACACATTGTCAGTAATACCGACGATTTGTTCGGCCAACGTATCAGCCATTCCTGATACGGTTATGATCCACGCGAACGTTACCGCTGAGCCAACGAGCAATAATATGGTTCCTGATTGCACGGCCGCATTCACCAATATGTGCGGTAATTTATCAAACTTAAGAGTGTTAGTAACAAACAAGGTAATAATCAGCGCATAACCAGCCGCTGCTGCTGCCGCTTCGGTAGGGGTAAATACCCCCAGAACAATACCGCCCAATAAGATAACCGGTGTTAGCAAAGGCAAAAATGACGTTTTAAGGGCACTGCCACGCTCATACCAAGTGGCTTTCTGGTTGGCTACGGGGTAGTTACGCTTTTTGGCGATACGGCTAGTCACTATCATTAAACCAGCACAAATCAGCAGCCCTGGGGTGATGCCAGCTAAAAACATACCGGCAACGGAGACGTTCATGATAAACGCGTACAAGATCATGATCCCTGATGGTGGAATAATTGGCCCGATAACGGATGAGGCAGCTGTCACAGCTGCGGCGAAACGGCGGCTATAGCCATTTTCTTCCATCGCGGGGATCAGCATTTTACCTAACGCTGAGGTGTCAGCTACCGCAGAGCCTGACAGACCGGCAAAAAGCACAGATGACAAGATATTTACTTGGGCTAAACCACCACGATAATGACCAATCAAAGTTTGGCTAAAGCGCACAATGGATTGGGTGATGCCGCCTTGATTCATTAACTCGCCGGCCAATATGAAAAAAGGAACAGCCATAAGAGGAAATGAATTCATCCCAGAATATAAACGCGTTAACAAGGCTGAGAAAAACACTTGGTTGCCATCAAGCATTAAGCTTACACCCGGGCCAATTAGCAGCGCGAACACCACAGGCGTTCCAGCGGTTAGCAACAGAATGAACACCCAAAAGTAACTGATAGACATATTATTCGACTTCCATGGGGGGGATGGTTTGCTCGGTGAGGTAGTGTCGGGCAAAAAGTTGTTTGATCAAGTTTTCAATAGCGACCATAAATAAGGCAGCAAACATTAAAGGTGCACACGCATAAAAATAGGCCAATTTGATGGGTATTGACGAAGCATAGATTTCCAGACCACCTTGCCAAAATGCAACGCTCTCTTTAAAAAATATTGCGCTGATCATGATAACTAATACGGTAATAATGACTTCAGTCGTGCGACGCAATCCATCCGGTAACGCATCAGCGAACATCTCAATCGATACATTTAGATTTTCACGATAAGCCCATGGCGCGACCAAACATGCTACCCAAACCATAAGGTACTTAGCGAGCTCTTCGGTCCAGGCCAATGAATCGTTTAGAACGTAACGATAAAATACTTGAGCTAATATCATGAGTAACATGGCAGCCAGTAAGGCGCCTGCAACGTTCTTACCCAGCGAACTGACCGCGTAATTGACCTTACCTAGCGGACGATTGAATGCCAATAATCCGCGACTGACAGCATTTTGCATGAGATGTTCTCCGGCTGCGTGGGGCGTTATTTAGGCCAGTAGTGGCTTATCTGTGGTTTTTGATCCGTTAATGCATTGGTGTGTTCAACATCGGGACCTAAGGGGATACGTTTACCTTTAGGAACGAACACGGCCATTTCCTGTAACCCTAAAGTTAAGGTATAGGGTTTGCCACCTTGGTAGGTTTGCTCACTCGGAAAGCGCTGCCACTCCCCTTCTGGCAAATAAAATTCCACGTCGCCGCCGGGTTGTAAACAAGGCACTACAAGCATGTCATCACCGAACATAAATTGCAGTTCGAATGCACCAGCCAATCTATCTTTTGGAAAGGCCAATGCCATCGCTCGCATTAGAGGCACACCCGTCTGAGTCGCTTGTTGCATGGCGTTGTATATATAAGGTAGTAAACGATAACGCAGCACCAGCGCTTGGTTTACCGCTTCTTCTGCTTCAACGCCGTAGCTCCAAGGTTCACGCTGGCCAATACCGTGTAAACGCATATGGGCACTAAACACAGCTGCTTGAGACCAGCGAATAAAGAGTTCTTGGTCTCGCGTATCTTTATAGAAACCGCCGACATCGGTGGCAAAAAATGGAGCCCCGGATAATCCCCAAGACAACGCGCCACGTATACTGGCACCTAATCCGCCCCAATCTGCCTGTGGATCGCCCCCCCATTGACTGGGGAATCGCTGGGACCCCGTCCAAGCTGAACGGCTAAATAAGAAGGGACCATTTTTAGAATATTTCTCAGCCGCTTCGTACACACATTTGTTATACAAAAAGCTGTACACATTGTGCAGACGATTACCAGAGTCACCGTTGTAAGCTAGCATGTTGTCGTCTTCTACTTGCTCGCCAAAATCCGCTTTGATCATGTCTATGCCTAAATCAAAAAGCGGTTTGTGTGACGCTAACCAGAAAGCATAAGCATCAGGGTGCGTGAAATCGACAATACCAGATTCTGGTAAAGGGGTAAGGACTTCGGCAAAGGCACTCATATCCCATTTATATTGGTACGCTTTACCGGTGCGCTTGTCTTTCAACAACCAACCTTTTTTGGCCATTTCGGCAAATAGAGGATGCTGTACTGATACTAAAGGGTATTCCCAAATACAGACTTTGAAATTATCGGCTTTAAGTTGATTGATTACAGCCGCAGGATCGTCAAAACGTTTGGGATCCCATTCGAACGCAAAACGCGTATCGGTATCTTGCCAAGCACGACCGTCAAGAGTGATAACATCGCATGGCATTTTGTGATCGCGTACATCTTTTGCGGTTGCCAACAATTCAGGTACGTCTTTGTAATAGGCCTTGGATAAAATAACACCCAAACTCCATACTGGCGGTGTGGGTGCTTTGCCAGTTAAGTCTGTGTAGGTGTTGATCATGGCGTTACCGTCGTCACCGTGCATTATAAATATGTCTAAGGTTTCATCTTCTACCAACACGCCATAAGCGCGTTGTGACCAAGTGGCATAACCGACTGCATGGGTAACGGGTGAAGGCGTATGAACAAATATACCCCAGCCGTTTGGACTCCAGCAAAATGGCGTGTTTTTATATGAAATCTCAGCATTAACACCAAGAGCATCGTGATTATAGGAGCGCACGAGTTGACCGCGTTTATTCAGGTTGCCCCACTTTTCGCCCAAACCGTATACGGCTTCTTCGGTTGCTAGCTCTAGGCTCATCAACCAACCTTTATCAACTTTTGCTAATGGTGGTAAGCGGTAACGACGGACAAAGTGACCGTCGTTGGCAGATTGTTGTACCGTTTTGTTGTCTTTAATAAGCTCAAACGTGAAAGGGGAGTGCCCAATGACTAACTTGCTGTCACCTGAGATAAGCGTCGTTTGTTGATCGCCGTTAACGATGTCGGCGCTGATGATATCAGGTGTGGTAACTAATAAACCGTAATCAGGTTGACCGCTTGCACCGATACGTAAGCGCACGCCAAAGACATGAAAAACAATCTGTAAATTACCCTCTGAGGTCGGCAACACTATACTGCCATCAGTTGATAAGCTGGCTTCGCCAGTGATATAGGCTTGTTTTATTTGATTCCAATTTGGAGCGGTAACATCAAATGTAGACGCTATTTCAGACATGAATTTTTCTCACTGGTGGTAATGACACGACTAAGGTTAAACACAACAATTAGCTTTGAGTAACATATTTAAACAATGCAATCTTATATAAGATATAAGTTATAGTAGTGTTAATTTCTTGTCAATCATTGTTGCGGATAAGTTACCTAGGTGGCTGCTGGATATAGGTTACAGGAATTTTAAGTTATTGAAAAAATTCTTAAAAAATTGTGAAGCAGGGCTGAAATATTGCCAATGTATCACTACCAAATTAATTAAAAATAAACTTTAATGTAAACGAATAGATATTATCTTGTATAAGATACACAGTTAATATTACTCTTATACTCTTATATTTTGTTTTAATAAATTTGCCGTATATGAATAATGAGAATCGCTTCGACAACAAACTTAGCCGCCCGGGTTTGGCTTTCCAACCGTTATACAAACAGGTTGAAGAACAAGTTACTCAGCTGATAGTAGAGCAACGTTGGAAGCCGGGTGAGATGCTGCCCAACGAGTTCCAACTTGCCAGTGAATTTGGCGTAAGCCAAGGTACTGTGCGTAAAGCATTGAACAGCCTAACCAGTGCTAAAATTCTGACCCGTCGCCAGGGTATCGGTACCTTTGTTTCAGAACATACTGGTCATCACGGTCTTTATCGATTTTACCCGTTGATTGCAGACGGTAAAACCCCCGAATTACCCAAAGCTGAGTTGTTAGCTATTTCAACGCAAACAGCAAGTAAAAAAGTAGCAACTGCGTTATTGCTTAATCCTAAAGATAAGGTAATTGTACTGAGCAGACGGCGCATTTTGGACAATGAATTTTGTATTGCTGAAACCATATATTTACCACACAAATGGTTTAAGGCGTTGCTTGATGAAAAAGAAGTTCCTCATACTTTATACCATTTCTATCAAACCAATTTTAATCT
>TARA_R110002153_G_scaffold66873_1_pt1 | contig 10328 bp, 6 predicted proteins | sample TARA_R110002153 | Tara Oceans TARA_R110002153 (sample SAMEA4398193) | marine metagenome | biome: Polar Biome; feature: [SRF] surface water layer (ENVO:00010504); material: water (ENVO:00002006), including particulate matter (ENVO:01000060) such as... | depth 5 m
ATCAAATCCCACTGCGAATCATCTCCGTTGTAAATAATTTGCTCACCAGTATTTACAGCAGTTAAAACAGGTGTTGCTCCGGCAGTTGAAACAGTAATAGTGCCGCCAACTGCAATAACGTATAAGTCACCATTTTGTGGAGCTGCTGGTAAAGCTGAATTTCCAGCAGATACATCCAACTGACCTCTATACACTACAGAGCTTGGTAAATTGTTAATGAGTGCTACAATTTCATCAATGGCCGATTGCCCTGTAACTGCTAGTAGCCCTGATGATGTGTTGTCGTACACTACGACGGCGGCATCAGCTATACTAACCCAATTATTCGCTCCGTCTGTTGACGGTTGATTTCCTGCGTTAGATGCTATGGTACTTCGGTATATAACACCACTCTCGAAAGTTAAACTGTTAACAGCGTAAATTTCTTGGGCGTTCCAATATTTTATTTCAAGTAACTCTGTCCAAAACTGGTTATTACCAGCGTCTAAAATAGGGTCGTTACCTTCGTTTTGGTTTGTAAGTGATATATACGGTTCGCTATTACTACCAAAAACAATATCGTTAACACTATAAACAACATTGCTGTCCCATATTTGGTAAGCCCCGCTAGCGGTAGTACCACCTACAGGGTCTACGTCAAAAATTTGGTTGCCTGCCGCATCATCTACCACAGCCCTAGCCGACAAACTATAAAAAATATTAGGTACTTCACCCCTGCTTCCAAGAGTGACGGGGTTAGCAATAGGCGTACTTTCGTTTACGTCAGCGTATATACTTAATAGTACGTTTGTACCACTTTCATAAAGTGATAAAGTTCCGCCAGCCGCTAAATCGCCATTCTCTAGGATAAACTGCGGTATTGGGTTAGTAAATCTGCTCATTTTCTTCATCATCCTCGTTAGAAATAGCGGTGTTTGTTAGAACGGCTTTAGTAGTTTGTATGCCACGGGCGTAGTCTAACGCTTCTTGTCTTAACCTAGAACCCTCACCCGTAAGTTTAGACAAATCATATTTACCATCTGAAAGTATTACTCCAATTTCAAAAGCATTTCTATTTTTTACTGGTACGGCTTTTAAGTATTTTACAAAAGCTTCGTCTGCCGTTTTACCCGCTATTACTTGTTTAGTTAACGCCGCAAACGATTTTTCGGTTCTATCAGTGGTTTTTAACGCAAGTTTAGAAAAATAGTTTGCGCGAGATTGCAACGGCATTTTTCTAAGTGAGGGGTCAGCTGCGCGTATAAACTGCGTAACGGACGGCGCTATTTTACCTGCAAACATCCCCACAGATCTAAAAAACCCTACTTCACTAGGGAGGTCATTTCTAGCTATAAACTCCATATTTTTAATTTCGTTAGCGCTAAAAAATTTGCGCTGACCTTTATCTTTAAGTATATTACGAACGCCAGCCCGTAACGCAGCCGCCGCTGCATCAGGAGTCTCTTTAAGACTAGACCTGTAAAAAAGCTCATTAAGTTGTTCTGCGCGTATAGACCGACCCCCTAAATCTCTAGCAGTCCTAATCATTTTAGGTACATCGGATTTATTATAACCTTTTACATTTTTATTGGGGTTTACTTGAACGTAATTTTTTAATTGCTTGTCCATAAATACATCTAAGTGTCTTTTTGCTTGGTTTCTAGCGTAAGCGTTATTACCCTCCATAGGGTTAAAATCTTTAAAAAAATCTTTTTTTAGCTCTTCAAGTGCTTGAATAGGCTCTTGATTTTTAGAATATATAGGTTGTTCTGGGCGGCTATTTTGGCGCGGAAATCTTTTAGCTTGCTGCCTAGCACTTAAAGGTAATTGTTGTGGAGGTACAACCCCCGCTTTATTTTTTTGTAGCTTATTCTTGACGCGCTGCGCTCTAAATTTTGCAGCCATTCCGGTAGCGTCTAAATCCACTCCACCACCATCGCGGAGCAACATTTCTTCAACGTAGTCAATAGCTTTATTTACTGTACCCCCCTCTAATCTAACCCCGTTATCATATAAATCTGTATATATGTCGTTTTTGGCCTGATTCAATTGCTTTAGCTGGTCTGGAGTTTCTAAATAATTTTCTACTACATCTTGACGACCCCCAGTTTTAGCCGACCCTTTACCTATTTTAGCAACGGGTATTAATTCCATAACTACCGCAGGTATAGCTGTCACCCCTTCCGCTACAGTTTTAGAACCCGTTACATTATATATGGTATTTTTTATAGAAGTTATACTGTCATCTATAAACTTTAACGCACCGCCTACACCTGTACTTTTTAAAGCTTGTTGTATGTCGCCACCTATAGATTTTTTTATATCTTGCCCTGTTTGTGATGTAGGGGAATAACGTAAAAAATTTGCTAGTTCTTCGGGTAGTTTAGACCGCAACTCGTCGGATACCCCACGAGTATCATTACCTGACATATAGGATAGCGCATCCACCCCCGCCCTACCGAAAGGGTTTAATTGCGATACTTCTAGTACATTCTGCCCTAAATCCGCCGCTAAATTACTGCCGAAGCTACCTATAGCGTCCGCAGCACCTAAAAATTTATCCAACGGCTCCGCCTCGCCAAAACGTTCTAACGCAGTTGGTTCGGGTACGGATGTTGATTCAGGTTCGGAAAGCTTTTTACCTTTTATCCTGCCAGCTTCATATTCCCGTTTTACAAACTTTAAAATTTGCTCGCGTGTAGCGTTTTCAGGAAAGTTTACGGTGGTTGTACTACCATCTGGTAAATTTATTGTTTGTTCCACGGTTACACCTATAATTTAACTATTTTATGGAAAAGCCAATGAATTCGTCTTCCTCTTCCTTTTTCTTTTTCTCACCTTCTCTGGCATTTTCACGGTCTAACCACCTATTTTGAAAAGCATACATAGACTCACCTTCTTTAATTTTAATCCCGTCTACAGTAGCGTCTTTACGAGCAGAAAACATACCGTATGTTTTTTCTATAAATTCGCCATGTATTCTATCTAAATCGGCGGTTAGTTTAGACGCTCTAGCCGCTTGGTTAAAGAATTTTACCAACATAGCAGGATTTGCACCTTGAGCGGGATAGCCTGCTTTAAGCTCTTTAAATTCAAAGTTTGACATGGCTCCCGGAGGTCTATCTGCTACAACTCTGTTATTTACATACCCCGTATATGAGCGTCGAGCAAAGTTCTCAGCGTCTTGAGTACCTAATACATCTTCAATCGTATCTTGTATTCTTGACGCTAGACCCTGCTCCGTAAAATCGCCTTTAGCGGCTATTTTAGTAAACTTTTTTTCTAGGTCAATTGCTTTACTGTATAACCTATTATTTTCATCCATACTTTCAGACTTATCATACATAAGCTGCGTGTGGTCTTGGGTATATTTAAGATTGTCTTTTTTTCCGGCGTTTTTAAGAATATTTTCTTTTTCAATACTTTCCAGTGTTCTACCAGTAAGTACGTCGTTAGTAACCCCGTAAGTTTTATTGTAAAACCTACTATACTCGTTACCATCAGCGTCAAAATAATCGCCTATTTCTTCATCATCACCTTGGGGTATTACACCCATCGTTTTAGCAGTATTAAAACCAATATTAAGCACTTTTTCAAATTCTTCATCAGTGCCATTTAAGGCTGCTTCTATTATTGGCGCAGTAAAGCTAGAGTCCGAGTTATTTTCACTTAAAATTTGACCTCTATCTAGCCAAAATTGCCTACTCTGTTTTACCTTACCCGCCGTAAAATTTGCTTTAGACTCAATTATTCCGCTAGACAAACTTGCTTTTTCTTGCTCACCTAATTTTTCATTTATATCTACAATTTGTTTGGTTTGTACGGGGTTTAAACCCGCCATATTACGCAGCAAGGCAGGGTTTTTAGTTTTTTCATACTCATTATACAAGTTACTATACTTTAGCTCCCTATCTCTAGCCAAACGCGACGTTTCTTTTTCTTCTTCGTAGGCTTCTTTTCTAGCTTTCTGCGCCATTAAAGCGCCAAAATCTACGTTTAAACCTGATACGTTGTAATTATAAGCCATTGAAAACCTCACCGTAATTTACTCGGTCGTAACCGTCTGCCCCGCGAACTACCGCAGTAGGTACTAATTTTTTAACTTCATCGGACATAAATCCGAACCCTTTACCTGCCAGCCCACTTATATCTTTCCATTTCCATTCATAAAATGGTAAGCCACGGAAATCACCTTGCTTTTGTATGTCTGTTTTTAAACGTCTATCTGACATCATAAAGGCTGATATGCCCGTCCCTATTGTATTGTTAATAGCATTGGCTTGCCCAGTAATTCCTGCTGCTCTAGCTGCCCCAATATCGCTGTTCATATTAGAAAGTTGAGTACCCTGACCGACACCTAAATTAGCCATTAATTGCGCTAATTGCATGTTCTGCCCTGCTTCCCCACCACCTAAGCCACTTAGCATATTAGCTAAGTTATTGCTAAATGAGCCAATTTGACTACTATAATTTTGACCTAACTGGTTTTGATAGTTAGCCATTTGATTAGCCGTATTTTGGTATTGGCCGGCTATGTCACGACCTGCTTGCATTCTATCACTTGCTACTTGCTGCCCTATGCTACCTGTCATGTTAGCGCCCTGCTGTCCTGCGCCAGCCATAATATTAGCTGCCTGCCCACCTAGCTGACCAGCTAAATTTGCTTGCTGACCGTATAGCCCGCTCTGCGCGTTAGCCGCATTAGCACTTAAACCGCCTAACGCTTGCCCAGCTTGCATAGCTTGCCCAGAACCTTGCCCCATAAGGTTAGCTTGCTGCCCAGCTATATTAGACCCTAAATTAGCTTGAGATTGACCGGCCTGCGCCGCCATCCCTGCACCTTGCCCGTATAAACCACTTTGCGCTCTAGCTATATCTGCTGCTGCTCCTGCTTGAGCTTGCCCCATCTGGCCTGCTAGGCTAGCTTGACTTTGTGCCGTTTGGCCTGCCAAGTTAGCACCTTGCCCCATAAGCCCACTTTGCGCTCTGGCTATATCAGCAGCATTACCGGCTAAAGCTTGGCTTGTTTGGCCTGCCAAGTTAGCTTGACTTTGTGCCGTTTGGCCTGCCAAGTTAGCTTGACTTTGTGCCGTCTGGCCTGCCAAGTTAGCGCCCTGACCCATAAGCCCGCTTTGCGCTCTGGCTATGTCTGTCGCCGCGCCTGCTTGAGCTTGCCCAACCTGACCTAACAAATTAGCTTGAGCTTGACTTGCTTGCCCTGTAGCGCCTGCTAGTTGACCGTATAAACCGCTTTGCGACCTTGCAATATCACCGGCTGTTCCTGCTTGCGCCTGCCCTAACTGCCCAGAAAGGTTAGCGCCAGCCTGCCCTAATTGTGCCTGCATCCCTGCCCCAGCTTGCTGAATGCCAGCTTGAGTTTGCCCTAACTGACCTAATAAACCTGCCCCCTGCCCAAATACGTTAGCTTGCTGACCGGCTACATTTTGCATGAGGTTAGATATGTTCTGCCCGCCCTGCTGCGCTATGTTAGCACCGGCTTGCGAGAGTGACGCCTGCCTTCCTGCGGAATCGGCGGTTATACCTGCGCCCGCTTGCCCTAATTGCCCTAATAGCTGCCCCGCCTGCCCACCTAATTGCGCTTGTTGCGCTGCTGACGCTTGCGCTAGAGAAGCACCCTGCCCGCCTAATTGAGCAGTTATATCAGCCCCGCGTCCTATTAAGTTCCCTGCGTTTGTACCTGCTTGCGCCGCTAAATTAGCACCTGCTTGCCCTAATTGTGCTGCGGTACTAGCGCCCTGCCCTGATAATTGCGCCTGCTGACCTGCCCCACTTTGCAATAAATTAGCAGCCGTGCCCCCTGACGATTGCGATAAATTAGCACCAGATTGCGATAAATTAGCACTTTGGCTAGCGGCTTGCTGCGCCAATGATGCGCCCTGCCCTGATAAATTAGCTTGTTGCCCCGCCATTTGCCCTATAAGCCCAGATGCCGCTTGCCCTTGCTGTCCTGATAAACCGGCTAATTGTGAAGCGGCTTGCTGCCCACGCCCTGCAACACTTCCTAGACGGTCAAACGACGCCCCTAATTGTTGAGATGCAAGCCCTTGCCCAAATCTGGCTAAATCCCGCTGTACTTCACCACCCCCTAAGCCACCTGTAGCGGCTGCGTTAGCTAATAATTCTCTCCTACCCTGTTCACGAATAAAATCAAATTCTGGAGAATTAAGTGTGGCGTCCATAGCTTGTTTCTGAGCGTCACCACCTAAAGCACCCGATAAAGCTGCCTGTTGCTGGTTAGCTTGCGAACCGCCTTGCGTATACGGGTCAACATCTTGACGTGCTTGGTCAAATCCTTGGTTTAACTGGTTTAGCGCCTGTTCTTGCCCACTAGTTATAGCTTGCGCACCCTGCTGCAATGATTGTTGGCCTTGTTGTTGGCCTTGAGTTATAGCTTGCTGTCCTTGCCCTAGCTGATTCTGAGCTAGCTGCGAACCGCTTTGTATAGCGTTTAAACCTGTTTGCGTTGCTTGATTTATAACCGCCTGCCCCTGCCCTAACTGTGCTGCGGCTTGCTGCTGCGCTTGAGATAATTGCCCTTGCCCTTCCAATGCTCCCGCTGTTATAGTGGATGCGCCTTGTTGTAATTGCTGGCCTGCTTGCCCTTGCGCGTTTGCAAGTTGCGACTGCACAGCTTGTTGAGAGCCTGATAATAATCGCTGCGCATTTTCAAATTGTGCTGTACCAGCTTGCCCTGCTGCTTGTAACTGTTTATTGGCTTGAGCAGCACCGCTGGATAGTTGGTTTTGTCCTTGCGCTACCATACTTTGCGCTTGCTGCTGCGACTGGCCTAACGCATTTACACCCTGACCCCCCGCCTGTTGTAAAGCCGTATTAGCGTTACCTAACTGCCCTAAACCTTGATTTGTTGCGTCTTGTGCCATTTGACCGCCAGCGTTTAAACGCTGCGATAGTTGTTGATTAGCTAACGATAATTGTCCAAAACCTTGACCAGAAGCATTAGCTAAGTAATTTTGAGCCTGTCCGCCAGCCTGTCCTAAAGCTCCTACGCCTTGCCCTATATCGTTCCTAGCTTGGTTTAAACCTTGCCCTATAGTTCCTATTCCTTGTTGACCGGCTTGATTAAGCGCGTTTTGAGCATATTGCCCTGATTGACCTAGCATACCTACACCTTGGTCTAAAGCACCTATGCCCTGTTGCAAGCCTTGCCCTAATGCCCCCATACCTTGTTGAAAGCCTTGGTCTAAAGCCCCCATGCCTTGTTGGTTTCCAGCCACTAAGTCGCTTCGCCCTTGCTGGCCTGACCGACCTAACATACCTACGCCCTGACCTAATGCCCCCATGCCTTGTTGAAAACCTTGGTCTAGAGCGCCCATTCCTTGTTGCCCTGCGTCATTTAAAGCCCCTTGAGCAAATTGCCCTGCTTGACCTAGAGCGCCAACTCCTTGTCCTAATGCCCCCATGCCTTGGTCTACGCCAGATTGTATCTGCCCCGCTCCCGTCTGCCCTGCTTGCCCTAAAGTGGTGTACCCTCGGCCTAACATTTGTTGAGATTGCCCAAACGCGCCAGTAATATCGTTACGTCCTTGGTTTAAACCGTTTTGAATAGTTTGCTGCCCTTGACCTAAGTAATTATTTATTTGGTTGTTAGCACCACCAAGCTGTCCTAATGCATCGCCCGTAGTTTGTTGTAGTATGTTTAAACCCCCACCTAAAGCGCCCTGTAACGCGGCTTCACTACCGCCTAGCCCATATTGCTGAGTAGGCTGCGGTTGAGTTTGAGCTATTGGGCTTCTAGAAATTGGTAAATCAGCATAATTTGGAGATTGCTGGAATTGCGCAGGGGGGGTGCCACCCACACGCGGCAAATCAGCATAATTTGGAGATGGCTGCCCAATTTGTGGCCTGTTTAAATTTGCGTCATTTTGCATTCCGCTATTAGGATTATAATCAGGACTCATGTACGGTGAGCGTTTACTTGTAGCTGGCGGTTGAGGTGTTCCATACCCTTCTGGTAATCCTTTAAACCTAGGATCCCTTTGTGATGTCATGAGAGGCGGTTGCGAACTTTCTAACATAGCCCCCTGTGGTAGACCACCACCAAAACTTGGCGGTTGCGAACCTTCTATCATGGCCCCCTGTGGTAGACCACCACCAATACTCGGTCTATTTAAATTTGCATTATTTTGATATGCGGGACGGTTTCTTCGGGGTAGTACAGGCATAATTTTATCCTAATAAGTCGTTTAATTATTTTGCGTTAAATTTAAACGTTGTTGGGTTATACGGTAATGTGCTTGGTTGCAATGAACCGTAATTTCCACGATACCCATCAAGAGAACTTCCACCACCCATTCCACCACCCATTCCACCACCGCCGCCCATTCCACCGCCGCCCATTCCACCGCCGCCCATTCCACCACCCATGGGGTTTACTCCGCCACCCATAGGATTAAATCCACCACCCATGGCATTATTCCCTCTAGATCTTATTTTTTTATAATCTACAGGCTGGGAAGGATTTAAAATATTATCTAAATATGATGATGATGTACCACCCCCAGTATTAAAAATGTCATAATTTGGCGGTGATTGAGTTGCAGTTGGTTGCGTTGCAGTTGATTCCTGCTGAGTAAAATTTGTGTTTGGGTCGTACACGCTAGGCATACCACCTAAAAACGATTGTGCGTCAAAGTTTATCCCTTGTGGCTGTAAACTACTGTAGTCTACAGCGTTACCGAGAATAGCATTTTGCATTTGTGGCGCTGCCCCAGATAAAGTTTGCTGGGCTTGCATACTGCCTTGATTCATAGTATCTAAAGCGGGGGTAAACCCCTGCCCCATAACATCAAAAGCTTGTTGCGTCCGCTGTAATCGAGAATCAGTAGCTTGTCCAGAGTATTTATTAATGTCGGTTTTTGCGTCCGCAACACCTTTTTTATACTCTACCATACCTTTTTCGGTTGCTGCTACTTGCGCTTTAGAAGCGTCTTTTGCGCTACCCCCAAAAACTGCGTCTGTTATTGCACTCATTAGAATATACCTCGTTGAAACAACACCATGTCGCAGTGCGCCTCATCTTTAAAAAACCCGTCTTTATAACGGCCTATTTCTTTAAACCCTATTTTACGTGCAAATAAGGATGCGTAGCGTTTAGACGCCGGTATGTTAGTTATGATGCTATTATACATTTTAGGCGCGTGAGTGCTAGCATACTTTAAAGACGCTTTTCCAGCTTTTTCACTATATTTTCTAAACGGCTTTTGTATAAACGGGTGAATTTCTAACATAGTTCTGTTGTAAGGTTTAAATTGTACAACACCTACTAGATCAACCCCTGCGTGTATAGAAACCCACAAATCTTTTAACACGTCAACATAACCGTCTAAAGCGTTTATGCCTGTACCATCTTCAACGATATCATCAAATAATGGTATTATGCACTTTGTTATAGTTTCTTTATCAAAAATACGTTCTACGCTAATATCCATCCTTTTGTCCTATCACCGTTTACGGCTTGCGCCGTTTTTATGTATATTATAGCGCCTGTGCCGGCGGATAAATCATAATATGTAGCGCCAGCTTCAGCTTCTATTATAGCTTCTGGAGTTCCATCTCCGGTAATTGGGATTCTAGCTTCTATTTCTTCTTGTGCTACACGCCCTTCAGTATTTAAAAGCCCGTAATCATCAAAAAAAATACGTGTCTTTGGTAAACCGCTAACCTTGCCCACTACCAAGCCCCCGTTTATACGTAAGTTCCATGCCAAAAAAACGTCTTTTTACAAAGTCGCTAACTGTAACTTTAAATATGCAATACCTGCTTACACGCCCGTTTTTATACCATATCTGGCGTATTTTTCTATCGCCTACAGCACCTAGATAGCGCGTTCTAGGGTTTTCAAATACCGCCCCGTCCCTACTAACTTCTAGTCTAATTTCAGGGTTAGGCGCATCAGAATTTCCAACTCCAGAATCGCATAAAACTTCTATGCTAGGTAGGCTAAAGCTATTCCCCATATCATACAGTGGCGACGTAGTAAAAAAGCTAATTAACGGCTCGTCATATTCTTTGTAAACGCCTGCTTTTATCAAACCTATCCGCCCATCTTCAGAATCACCTACAAGCAATTCATTATATGCACTTACGACTGTACGAATACGGCATGGTTTTGTTATTCTAAATCCCCTAGTATCTCTAGTTTCACTTTCTCTTTCGTGCCATTTAGTTGTAGCCGTATCAAATATAAAAGTCCAATTACTAGCTGTAAAAGCTATAAATTCATGCCCCCGTAAAGAATATGACCAACTATATATATTAGAAACTTCTTCTTCCGATAACTCATGTATTTTAGTATCTATAGCTGTGGA
>TARA_R110002153_G_scaffold81222_4_pt1 | contig 10323 bp, 19 predicted proteins | sample TARA_R110002153 | Tara Oceans TARA_R110002153 (sample SAMEA4398193) | marine metagenome | biome: Polar Biome; feature: [SRF] surface water layer (ENVO:00010504); material: water (ENVO:00002006), including particulate matter (ENVO:01000060) such as... | depth 5 m
CTGTTCTGCTTTGCTTGATGACTCAGTTTCCTTAAGTCTACCTTTAAACTTCTCAACTTCTGCAGCTTTACGGAGATGTACTGCTTCTCGGTCTCTAGTTTGTAAGTCACCAGATAATTTTTTAATTTGCTCTTGAGAGCCTTGTAATTGTTGTTGTAATTGTGCAATAGTATCAGTACGTTGCATAACACCTTCTTTATCGAATATATCTGTCTTCTTCAATGCTTCCACCTTATCAATTAACCCTGCTTGATATGCTTCCATGTAAATATTCCACTCACCCCATTTATTTGATGGCATAGTAGAATTTCCAATAACACGAATATCAAATTGCCCTATAGAAACGTCATTATCAATAGATTGCAATTCTAGGGTCTTGTCATCAAACATTCGTTTATTTATAGTATATTCATTTAGACCATTGTTAGGTTGAACTATTCTAAACGTTTTTTGATAGTCATAGTGTGATTTAGCGAGATTATACATAACTCTACCTAATCTCTTTAATGAACCTTCAATGTCACGTAATTTAGATTTAGACCTTCTTTGCCCAAAATCTTCAAGCATCATAGTAGCAGAAGATGTTTTTGGAGCAGCCTCACTATTACCTTGCATCATCTCAAATATACCCATATTCAAGTCAATATACTTTTCAATCATTTGAGGTAATTGAAGTATTGAGCTTGACATTGGTTGAGGAGCAGGAAAATGAGGTTCACCTAATGACGGGTCATATTCAATAGTAGCATTTGGATTTGCCCAATCCCTCTCTAATTGCTCTATATTATCAACCGAGCCTTCGGGTACAAGTAGCTTCAACCCTGCTGATGCTTGTGCATGAGAAGTAATTAAAGATAAAATCTTATTTAAATATATTTGTGAGTCCTTGTTCTTTCGTACATCACTCATAGGATAGGGAGTATTAGTCCATATATTGGGAACAGGTACAATAGGATAAACATCAGTATCTAATATTTTTTCATATAGGACTACTTGACCAATAGTGCAAGTAATCTTAATTCTTGTTTGCTTTACCTCAGCAATATCAAGCATACCCTTGTCAACTGCTAATTGGACACGCTCATCACTAAGAAGTGATTGTAATTTTTCTTCGTCAAGTATTTGCTCATTACCTGATTGCATATCAATAATCCGATAATAAGGAACTTTAACCTTGGAGAATGATTCGATTAGTCTGTATCTTTCAGAACCTTCACCATAGTCAAGGTCTTTTATAATATCAGGAGTAAATCGTTTCTTGACTTGAGATTGAGTTGATGAAGGATAATCCTCATCCGAATAGTCAACTCCTTCGAGCTCATCTAATATACTCTTTCCTTCTTCATTCTCTTCTGCTAATTGTGGATATAAATCTCTTAATTGAGCTTTTGTCATTATAGTAGACAGTAACATACCAGAAGAATCATCAAACCATCGATTTCTTGAATTAGGGTCAACTACCACTCTAAATGGGTCTACATAAGTAAACTTAACTTCACCTCTACCATAGTCAGCTTCAGGGTCTATATAGCAATAAAAGTATCCTAAACCTGTAACTGCATAGTCATGTATAGCTTGCTTGAATATTTCATCGCCATCAGAAATATCCCATACATACTCTAATATACCTTTCCATACACTCGCCATTTTTGTGTCAGAGTCTTCACGACCTGCTGCAGAAAATTTAGGTGGCTTAGAGGTAATGATAGCTTTAAACTGCTCAACGGCAGAATAAAGCCTATCTAATGCTAATGACGATTGATTACGTTCATCAAGTGCGTTTACTTGAGCTTCAGACCAATGATTTCCTAAATAGAAATCTATGTCTTCACGAGCTTGAACATCCCAATCCTTTCTAGCATCAGACCATCGTCTCCAAAGTTCTCTTATTTCTTTTACTCTAATATCTTCTTGAATCATAGGGGAAAATATACTGACTATTTACTGCTCAATGCAAATTAACGCCTTGAGCCAGTTAGCCAATCATATACCTTTCTTGTTGAAGTGTAACTGTTATCTTTATTTGCCTCTTTGGATTTCTTCTCAAGTGACTTGTTCCCTTTAGCAAACTGTGTAGATAACCAAAACGCATCGATACAGTCATCATGAGAACCTTTGGGGAAGTCTAATAGTTCTCCCATAAACTCATGCATATCCTTTTTAAGATGAACAGCTCCTTGTCTAAATTTTGGTTGTAAGCCTTCAAAGAGTCTATCTTTCTTCTTTTGATTACCATAACCCTTTATCCCTTGATTAATTCCAGGAATAAATAGACCTCGTGCTTTACTTTGCTTTTGCACATAATCACGAAGCATTTCTTGATAAGCTATAGTTTCAATGTTTACTCTTTTGACGGGGCTATATCGTTTAACGATTTTAAATATCTCATCTGCACAGTCCATAGGGAGGACTCTTTGTCTCCAATACTCAATAACATAGTAATCAAACTTAGAAGTAACGCCAATAACCATAATAACACTATAATCGTTACGAACCCCAAGTGTCGAAGCAGGGTCAACACCGATATATATATTGACAAATTCCCTGCTTTTGTCATCAAATTGGATATACCAACTTTGAGCTTCTTCGTCAAATCGACAACTACCCTTGTAAAGTCCATCTGTAATATCTCCTTCGGTAAATATCTCATCTTCAGGTGATTTAGCTTGATTCATATACTCTTGATAAAATTTACTTGGAGTACCCGAATCTATATAAAATTGTTTCTTTTTTTCTAGCTTTTCAAGAGGATAACGTGAAGCCCATAAAGGAGTGCCATCATCCTTAATTGCTCTATATGTAAGCACCTTCCATGAAAATTCTTCTCCATTGTTCTTAGCTTCCGTACTATCCCTAACAAGATTGTTCAAAAATGAATCATAGTGCACGATTGTTCCATTGCACCATAAAAACCCATTTTTATCAAAATCAATAGCAGGATAAACAGCAGCAGTTACCCAATTCTTAATTTGTTGTCTCGACTCAGGAGTTTTTGTATTTAGCTCTGATTCAAAGTCATCAAGTATCATACCCGTGTATCTTGTAGAATTTTGCTTTTTACCACGCAATCGTTGAGATGTCCCTCTACCAATCATCCTACATCCGTTTGTTAGCGTAAATTCGTTCTTTGTCCACTTATCTCCCTGTAGGTCACCAAAGTAATAGTGAACAGCAGGGTTTGAGTAGATGTGATTCATAATCCAATTAATATTATCAATAGCTTGGTCTTGTGCTTCTCCTATCCATGCAATAAACTCAGGACTATCTTTTGTTGCAAACAAGAACCTATGCATCACAGCTGTGGCTGCTAAGGTCGATTTTGCGTGGTCACGAGGTAAAACTAAGCCAAGCTGTTGAATCTGCCTATTAATGAGGAGCTTCCCTACCTCCCTGTGAAAATCAGGTGTTGCAGAGGCAAGGAAGTCTTGAGGTGAGAATAGTTTGCCGAATGAGATGAGGTCAGTATACGCCATTTGGAGTATTTCTTCATTCTTGGAAACATCCCCGTGTAAGTTTAAGTTTGCCATTTATTTCTTTGGGTTAATATGTTCGTGTTCAACCATACAATATTCAGGACAATGTGGGACTTTACCTTGATTATAACCTTCAAATAGGTTTAATAATATAAATATCATAGCTCCAAATAAAAAATCATACATTCTTCTTATTTTTTAGGTTTTTCACGTTGCATTTTTTCATACACATTCAATAGGTATGGGTCAGATTGCCTAAGTATATTTTGATTATGTCCTTGTGGGTAACCACCAAATCTTTGATTAACAAGAGATTCAAAACTCGGCATGACTTCATTCTCTCCTTGTGGACGCTCACCTAAAAATGAACCCATAAGTTCTTTATATCTTTGCGTTGCTGCCCCTTCTTCTTGTTCTCTAAGATTATCCAAAAGAGAAGCTAGCTTGTCGCTACTTGGGTCTTCTTTTTTTAAATTCCTCATATATTCAAACAGAGAGTTAAAACTTGATTCATTAACTTCCCCACCCTCTCTATATTTAGGCATTGGCTGCTTATGCAGCTTATATAAATCTTGGACAGATTGAGTTGATACAGTATCATTAGGGCTTTTATTGATTGAATTTGAAAGCAATTGCATAATTTGGTCTTTTGTGCTATACGGCTCGTTATCATCAAACCCATATGTGCTTGGCATAGAGAAATTACGCTTATAGAAGCGATTATCTCCTCCTTTAGTTTGGGCATTGAAAATAGCAGTGCCTTGATTAAACATAAAATCTTCAATAATACCATATGCATCAAGCGTCTCAGACCTTACTTGGTTCTTAATATTATTTGGATTTAGGTTATTTTGTGATATCTTGCTATCAATTGCTCCATGTGCACCTTTATTCATATCTTATCCTTTCACCTCGAAATGAGGAAAATCATCAAATTTGTTATCATTTACTTGGAAGTCCATATCCCAGTCACCACCCCAACGGAGGTTAATGCCCATACCTTTTGCAATCCCTATAACGAAACCAGCAAATAAGGTTTGGCGTTCTCTATCCTCCCAATCAACAGGATAAGGAGTTACATCAGCAGCACGACTCGGCATAGAGTTATGCTTACTTCCAGGGAAGCGAAATTTACTTTTACCCTCAGCGTGATACTTGTTTTGTGTTGCTTCGCTACGATTACCTTCTAATACACTACAATCAACGTACTTAATCACTTCATTGAATACTTGTTGTAACTTATCATCGCATGTAGCGAGTCTATCTCTTGAGCTTTTGCCAAATTTAGGCATTAGCATTTCCATTTTCTTAAAGCTTTGTTTATACGAGAATCAGGGTCATTAGCCGTTTTTTTACTTGTAAGTTTTTTCTTCATTCCACCCATACGAGCACAGAATGACTTTTTACGGCTACCACCTTCAGGTTGAGGAGCTTTTAGATTCCCACCTGTCTTTTTATTATATGAATCTCTACCTTTTTGGTTTAAACCACCCGATTCATTCTTGCCTTCTTTGCGTGTCCATGCAGGAGTCACTTTACCACCATCTTTGTATGATTGCATTCTATCACGAGCATCCATTGTTGGAATTTCACCACCATCTTCCATCTTTGAGGCACGGATATTGTCAACCATGTTTGGATATGGGCGATTACCCTTACTAGCCATAGCCTTTGCCTTTGATTTTTGGCTTGAGGTTAAAGGTTTTGATTTTCCAAGCCTTTTAGGGCGAGGTTTTTCATATATTGCTTTTGCCATTATGCTTCTCCCATATCATCCATACCATGGATACCTGTTAATTTATCTTCATCATCGAATAATCCCTTGCAATGTGGGCACATCCACCCACAGCAGTAATCATCATCATCTAAAACGCCAATTCTTTGGCTATACTCTTCATCTAAGAACAATGATTCCTTGCACATTGGACATAAATCCAACTCATTTCTCGGATTTTTCGGTTGTTGCGTGTATAAGTGGTGTGCTTTTCCCATTCTTAACTTCCTCTAATTGGTCAGGTGTAAATCCAGCGAATACTGTAAGTTGCTCCGTCTTTGAGTCTCCCATATCAAACATCCCTGCTATCTTAGTGAGGGATTCAAGTGAACGAAGCTTATCAGAGTCACGCTCTGCCAAATCAGCGATGGTTTTATAGCGACCAATAATCCACTCAGCTGTCACACCCTCTTCATTTAAACAATTTTGTATTTCATCCTTAATCATCTTTTTTACATGCTCCACTTTTAGAAGTTTATTGACTTGATGTTGTATGCCAATCTTACTTTTAGCCCTTGGGTACGCCTTTTTATAGGCATCAATCACCTCTACGCCTTGGGCAACATACTGTGCAAATAGGAATTGACCCTTTGTTGGGTTATCAGAGAATCCGTCAACCTTTTTCCCTGAAAAGGAATATATGCTTTCAGCTATCCCCTCTTCACCCAACATAGTGTACTTATTATTAATGTCAAATGTTCCACACACTGTGCGTATACAGTCTTTATTGCCGATTACCATTTTTCGGAGGATTTGACATACATAATCATCATCGGTCTTAACCCATTCTAATTCTTCCCCATTTCTCCAATAATTACGAAGGGGCATTTCTGTATTAAATGCCTTAAACTCAGTTTCATTATCATAAAGATAATGTTCTTTCCCTTTTATTGTTAAGAAATCCATATGATAATATAGTACCATTATAAGTTTATTTGCAAACCCACCTTTTTCCCTTATATATATATATATATGAATACTATCTATAAATACTATCTATATATAGTATCTATAAAAAGAAAAAGATAATATAATACAAAAAGAAAAGATTGAATTTAGGATTTACTATTTTCTAAAAAAATTAGGAAAAAATATTTGAGAATGCGTGTGAGTCTTTTTTACGCGTTGGGGGTGGGGTTGAAGTTCCCCCATGTACCCCTAATTACGTTGAATTTGACCTCCGATTATAATTATAGTTAGACTTTACAAGTAATTCTAGAAAAGGAGGAGCAATAAAAAAGCCCCCTAATAACGGAGGCTTGATTATATATATTAACTATACTATATACTTTACTATATACGCCCCTCAATAACTTCTTTTATATCCGTGATAATAGAATCTAGGTCATCTTCTAACGCTTCTAATTTACCCAATGCTTCATCTAGTGCATTGGATTTACGGCTTGTAATTACTTGTATATAGTTCTCAATAGCTTCAATAATTGTGTCCATGTTATTATATTCCTATCTATTATTGTGGCATCATTGCCAACGATTAAATATACTACTCATTGTTATATATATACCTAGTCTTATATATATACTATATACTACTTGTTTAATACTTTCAAGGGTGTTAATATTAAACCGTTGCACAAGACGTAACCCGTGCAAGTTCTTTGACATAATCGACAAGACGCTAATAAAACATTAGCGAACAAATAAAAACAAATAGGAGTAAATTAATATGTCTTTATTAGATAAATTAAACCTTAAACCAACGGCAAAGAAAGTCGCTGTTGGAGCATCTTTAACCATTGAGAGAGAGCTAAACGCTTTCATGAACAAAGCAATTAAAGACGCTTTCAAAGCTTCGGACAAATACAAAAAGTATTTAAAAGAAGATTTAAAAGAATCAAATGTTTTTGTTCAACAAGCAAATAACAAGATGGAATTAAGAACCATTCAAGGTGATGTAATTCTTATACCTTGTGAAGATGTTGAATTGACAAACGGAACGGATAAAGCCAAACTAGACACGGCTTTTAAGGTGGGTGTATTTCAAACGTATATTAAAGGGATTACAAATCAATATATTGAATACATCGAAAAAAAGAAGTAAACAACAAAATGCAAACCCAAGCCCATCACTGATTAATTTCGGTGGTGGGTTTTTTATTAGTGCGAACAGATTTTTTACTATCAGGAAAAGGAAAAGGAAAAGGAAAAGAAATGGAATTGTTAAACAGTGATTTAAAAGAAAAGTATGACATCAAACAAGATACACTTGCTGATGGTACAATACGATTAATACTTACGCCCAAGCACATTGATTGCTTTGGCTGTTCAAAAGAAATAGAGTATGATGGTGCGAATCTGCTTGTATGGGTTGACCAAGACCACTACAAGAGAGAGGCAAGGTTTTGCCGTACCTGTTCAAGCGAATTAAATACTATGGGATATTTCAACAAATAAGGAGGAACAGTAAATGACAAAAGAATATGTGCTGAAAAGCAACTGCCCAAAAGTAACAATGCTAAGAAGTGTAGAGGTTGCTATTGATGAAGAAGGCTGGTTCTATGAACTGGAAAGACAAGGTAATGGTTACAGGGCATTATTGCATCACGAACCAATGAATAATATAGAAGATACTGTTGTTGAATGGTTTGATGAACTTGATAACTATGACCTGATGGTACTCATAATGTGGTGTATTGACAACAATCTCAAACTGCAATACAATTTTAGATAACAAGGAGAAACAGTAAGATGGAAATAATAAATAGAAGCAGAGTATCAAGAAGAGATACTAGAAGCAGTAATCATCATTCAATGGAGTCTGATGTAGTAATGGTAAGGGCAACGTCTGTAAATGGTGCGAAATGGAAAGTATTAGATATGGCTGCCTGTGAAGATGAAGGTTGGCATTTTGTAGGTCTGCATGCAAATGATACAAACCATGACTACAATGATACTGATGTAGGGATGCAGATACTAATAGAAGATATACCTGTATTAATAAAAGCAATGGAAAAGGTATATGAGTCTGCTGTAGTAAACGAACACAAAAGAAAATGGAGTAATAATAATGACTGATTATGACTGCAATCCAAGAGATGCACAGGAGTACCATAACAGAAATAATATAGACCCCTATGAAAAGGAAGCCTTTATTGGCAACAAGGACTGTTTACTTAAAAAGGATAAAGCAGGGTACAAGTATATATCATGGCGTGAAGATGGCTTAGGTCATGCTGAAATAGTACTGTATGATTATGAATTAGAAGAAATGTTGAACAGATTAAAACAATACAAAGGAGCGTAATTATGACCAGCAATAAAAAGAGTACAACAAGAGCATTCGCTGCATTTCAAGACAGGAATCATCAACAGTTAATACTTGATGAGGTGCTTGGTGTAATACCAAAGAAACATAGGCATAGACTGTTCTTGTACTTGGGAATGATGGACTCAACTATAGCAGAAGGATATGCACAGGGATTTAATAATGGTGATAAATAAACGACCAATAGAAATGGATGAGAACTGTAAGTTCTATAAAGACCTTACGTCAATGGACAATGGTAACAGGAATTACAATCTTGGTATGTGGAACTTATCGCTGTCAATCAGGGACTTAAAGTTATACTCTAAGGGTATCAAGCCACACAGGAGATGGAAGATAACACCTGTAAAGAAGTACTTTGGTATGACAGGAAACAAAGAGGTGCTGTTGGAGAAACTGCATCGATTGAATGAAATAATAAATGAAGGGGAATAACAGATGAAAGAATATGTAGATGAGTATAGGTTCAGAGACAGGTTTCTACAGAGTAGCAACTATAAGAATAACTTCAGCTATGAAGGACTTACAGCTCTGTTTGAATACTTTGAGGAGCTTGAAGATGACTGTGATAAGGAGCTTGAGTTTGATATGATAGCAATCTGCTGTGAATATACAGAATATGATGGCATAGAGGATTTCAATGAACAATACAGCCATGAAAAAGATGGATATACACTTGATGATATCAGAGAAGAGACTGTGGTCATTGAGATACCTAATACAGAACGATTCATTACAGGAGATTTTTAATGCAGACATTTTTACCATATCCAGACTTTGTAGACTCTGCTAAGTCTTTAGATAATAAACGATTAGGAAAGCAAAGGGTAGAGGCTCTACAGATACTCAAGGGTATATACATACCAGACTATGGATGGCGACATCATCCCTGTGTAAAGATGTGGAAAGATTATCCTCATGCTTTACAGCTATACATGAATGCCTGTATTGATGAGTGGATAGACAGGGGCTTTAAGAATACAATGCAAAAAGCTAGGGTTGACAGCTTTACAGAATTACCATCTTGGTTTGGTAATGAGCTGTTTCATGATACACATAAGTCTAATCTGTTACGCAAAGATATAAACTTCTATGTGCAGTATAATTGGGTTGTGCCTATGGACTTACCATACTATTGGTGTGGGTTCAGTAAACTTGACGAAGCAAACTATGAAGGAGAGCGAAACTATGACAACTAGAGAGTTCAGCTATTACTGTATAGATAGAACTATACACCCAGACATAGCCCTTGAAAATAAACAGATAATTGAAGCACTTAAAAACAGAGATGATAAAGAAGTGATTCGGTTGCTTGATACTGAATTTTAAATAAAAAGGAGAATAGTAAATGTATACAGAAGATGAAATGAATAGGTTTGAACGCATCGTGTTTGACCTTGAGAATGACTATGCAGAATGCTCAGAATGTGGACATGAACAGGAAGTAGAACCTGATGCTGATTACCCTTGTCCCGAATGTAATGAAGGCAGATTAACATCATCAATGAGAAAGGCAGGATTAATATAAATGTGGACTTGTTCAGAGTGTGAAAACAGTTATGATGAAAACACAGGAGATGTAGATGAAAGAATCTGCAATGACTGTATGGAGAGAGAGGATGAAGATGAGTGATGATAAATGGATTGAAGCAGCAGTTTTCAATAGAAGAGTTGATGAAGTTGAAGCAAACCTAAACAAGAGATGGGATGAAGTCCATCAGGATGATATGGAGACAGGCTTCTTTCATTGCCTTGATAGGGATGACCCTGATGATGATAGGTATATTGGT
>TARA_R110002153_G_scaffold82260_2_pt1 | contig 10320 bp, 10 predicted proteins | sample TARA_R110002153 | Tara Oceans TARA_R110002153 (sample SAMEA4398193) | marine metagenome | biome: Polar Biome; feature: [SRF] surface water layer (ENVO:00010504); material: water (ENVO:00002006), including particulate matter (ENVO:01000060) such as... | depth 5 m
TATGGCAAACGAACTTATAATTAAAAACGGATTTATTTCAAAAGAAAATAGTCAAATAGAAGGTGGTTTAACATCCACCGGCGATTCTAATTTTAGTGGCTTAATAAAAAACACCGGGTTTGTTAATGTTAGTTCTGCCTCAGCTAATACCGAAAACGTTTCTGTGATGAAAGTTAGTGGTACGGGTGGTGTAGAAAATTGGCAATTAGATAATGGTATTGATGGTCAAAGATTAACGTTGTATTGTGATACTTTTCCTGGTGGTAGAATAACAATTACACCAGTATCTAGTTCGGGTTGGGCTGCTTTTGAAATAACATCCGCGGGTGATTGCATAGAATTAATATATGATTCTACAGCTGGTTGGGTTATAACAGGTAATAGAAATGGTACAATATCTTAATAAATTAAACTTTTTTAATTGAATTAACTTTATTGCTAGATATTTATCAATAAAAGCAATATGTCATTAATAATCAACGAAGCAGAAAAATCAAAACTTTTTAGGCAAGTAAAACATAGGTTAGGTGCTCCAATGAGAAAAATTGAGTTAGAAGACGAAACCATGTCTACTTTGCTTGAGATTTCAGTAGAAGACCACTCGGCTTACATTAATGAATGGTTAATAGAAGCACAATGGTCATCAGTTTACGGTAAAGATATATCGGTTACAGATTTATCAAAATCTTTAACAACAAGAGAATTAAGTTATGAAGATTCTTTTACTTACGCCTACTCTAAAATTGTGGGTTTACAAGCTAGAGGTCCTTGGGAATTAAAACAAGATTATGTTGAAGTTAAGACAGGTCAACAAGTTTATGAAATACCTGCTTGTAGAGAAATAAATGAAGTTTTATGGATAACACCACCAACCATAGACAACGCACTTTATTCTAGTTTTGGGTTTGGTGACTATGGCGGTTTTGGTGGCGGTTTTGCCCAAATGCCTTTCGGAGGTGGAGGTGGTGGAGCTGGTTACGGTGGATTCTTTTTAGCCTCATCTTACGATATATTAAGTAGGGATGCTGACTTTGACCTTAAACAAAGAATCATATCTGGTGATTTAATTTATAAAATTACAGCTGGAGCTGATGGTAAAAAATTATTACACCTCCTCCCACCACCAGGTTCAAGAATATCTTTTGGTTTACCTGGATTGAGTAATGGTGTTGACGTTACGGGTAGTAGAGTTTGGTACCACTATTATGAAGCTTGTGATGAAGATAGACAAAAATGTTTAAACGATAATAAAGATATTATTAAACTACCTTCAGACGTACCAGTAGATGTTGTTAATTTTGATGAGTTAAATACACCGTCAAAACAATGGGTTAGAGATTATTTTACCGCAATGTGTAAAGAAACTTTGGGTCGTGTTAGAGGTAAGTTTGGTGGTAACTTAGGTGTTACTGACGCTGAAGTAACTATGGATTATGATTCTCTTTTGGGTGAAGCTAAGGAAGATAAAACGGCCTTATGGGATAGACTTAAGGAACGTCTTGAAAGACTACAACCAGATAAGATGTTAGAAAGAAAAGCTAATGAGGCTGAAAACCTCAATAAAACATTACAGTTTAGACCTCTTGGTCATAACTGGAACGTAATTTAATTTTATAAAATGCCGTTTTTAACAAGACCTCATTTTGAGGATAGACAAATAGTACAGTATAGTGATGACGTGATTAAACTTTCAGGTATCACTAAGATAGCTCCAACCACATTAGATTTCACAGGTTCAACAACTGGTGAAACAACTGTCACAATAAACACTTTAACAGGTTATTTAAATGGTGAAAAATCTTCAGGTTTAATGTTGGAACCAGCTAGATTAAAAATAAGTGGTTCAACTGGTACAACAATACAAAATGTATCAGGATTTGTATTAAAATCAATAGACCCTTATGGTTCTGCTGTGTGGGCACCAATTAGTGGCATTAGTGTATCCACTTCCGCATGTACTTCACCTTTTTATACAGAAATAATAGAAGCTTGTGGGGGACCAACAAGGCCTATCTATGTTTCTGCTGGTAGGGTTGAATTTGATAACGGTAGTGGTACACCAAAAATTGTGGTTAACCCTAATCTAGGTAGTCTTGGTATCGGGACAGGGATATCACCAAGTGAGAGATTACATGTTAATGGGGGTGATATGTTAGTAGAAACTTCTAATGGTAAATTTTTTACTGATTTAGACTTATCTAATGGTGCAACAATCAACCTTTCAGGTGGTACCTCAAGTCTAACTAGACTAACAGTATCAGGTCCACTTAATGGTGGTATAACAATAGGTCATAGAGGTTCAACTGAAGGTTCATTCCCTGTGTATGGAAAACAAGGTGACGGATTTGTGTATTCTTCAATCGACCAAAACGGTTTGAATATTGTAAGTCAACCTGGTTCGGGGACAGAGGATTATATTAGGTTTTTTGTGGGACAAGCTTCAGGTGCCGCAGGTACACCAGATTTACATATACAGGGTAGTGGTACGACTAAGGGTAATGTGGGTATCAATACAGGTTCACCAACAGAAAAATTACATGTAGAAGGTTCTGTTAGGATTGTAGATGGGACGGAACAAAATGGTTATGTCTTAACTTGTGACACTAATGGTGTTGGGAGTTGGTCGGCCTCCGCTGGTGGTGGTGCAACAATTGACCCTTATCAAAACGAAGGTAATGTAAATTCTATCACTTGGGATGTTTCAGGTACATCAACAAACTATGAAGCAATACTAACAGGTAATACAACATTAAATCTAACAAATGTAAGAAATGGTGATTATGGTACCTTAATAGTAACCCAAGACGGTGTTGGTTCTCATACATTAACTTTTGGTGCTGGAACACACAGAGTTGTAAATGGGGGTGGGGGAATACCAACACTAACAACTACTGCGGGTGCTACGGATATACTTTCATTCACATATAATGGTACAATATTTTATTGGACCGTAGGTAATGATTATACATAAAACCAATCACTATGAGTAGAGGGGTATTTAATTCACAGAACAAGGTAGGTGAGGTTTTATTTTTTAATACAACATCAAATAGTGGTACTACTTTTGACCCATCAGTAACTTTTGTTTCTGGTTTAGATAGAGTTTCTTGGGATTTGGGTTTGGGTAGTGGTTACACCACCGGAAATAATCAAAGTATAACCTACCCTGATAATGGTACAGTTAAAAATTGTCAACTAAGAACTAATAGACTTTCTAAAGTATCGGTATTAAATTTTTTTCAAGATAATATTTATGGTGATTTAGATTTAACAAAATTTTATAATTTATATTACGTTGGTTTTGGGGGTTCTTCTCAGTTAAGTGCTGTTACACATAGTTATTCACCAACACCAATCACTTATTATGACCTTTCTAATTGTAATATAACAGGACAACATGACATTTCTATGTTAGATGTGGGTGGTGATTTTCAAATGGACAACAATTCAAGTTTAAGTGGAGTTACACATACCGCTTCTACCCAATCATTTACTAGGTATACACTTAATAATTGTGATATAACTGGTACCCATGATTTATCCATTTTTCCCAAGTTATCAGGTGATTTTAGAATCCACACTAATTCAAACCTAACTAAGTTGATTCATACTAACACGGACCCATCAACCCCTAATTTTACTAGATATTGGGCTTTTAATTGTGATTTAACGGGTGAACATGATATGTCGGTTTTAACTAACATTGGGGGTCAAATATATATAAATTCAAATCCTAGTTTAACCGGAGTAACACATTCACCCACAACAGGTACAATTACTAGGTATTGGGCTTATGGGTGTGATTTGACTGGAAATCACGATTTGTCTATGTTTCCCAAATTAGGGGGTAGTTTTCAATTTTTTAGTAACCCAAATCTAACAAGTATTACACATACAGCTAACACAGATTCTAGTTGGTCTCTTTATACGGGTTCAAATTGTGATTTAACAGGTAACCATGATATGTCTTGGTGTTCTAATTTGGGTGGTAATTTTACTATAAGTACAAACCCCAATTTAACAGGAATAACACACACAGCTTCTACTAAGGTTTTTATTAATTATCAGGCACAAAGTTGTGACATTAAACCCCAACACGATGTATCTATGTTAACTGGTTTAGGCGGTTTTTTCTCTATGGGTGGTAATTTAAGTTTAAGTGGGATTACAAATCCAGTTTCTAACCAAACTTTTACTTTTTATTCTTTAAGTGATTGTAATTTTACTAGTGGGGCAGACTTTTACCCATTATCGGGAGCTAATTTCGCTGATGGTGAAATAAGGTTAGAAGATAATAACATGTCTGTGAGTATTGTAAATACAATATTACAAGATTTTAGTGGGATAACATCTAATAACGTTAACTCTTGGTCTGGTGTAACTTTAAATATTAGTGGCACTAATAGCGCACCAGACACTACAAGTGGGGGCATTAATGGTGTTGCGGCAATAAATTATTTAACAGGAGCAACACCACAATGGAGTATAACAACCAGTTAACTAGATATTTATAAAACATGGGAATCAACAATTACTATTTTAATAATATTGGAGCTCGTTTATGGGATGTAGACAATCAAGATTTTTGGTTATCTTCCGATAATCAAGGTCAATGTTTAGATTATATACCAATATGTGGTAATGGTGGTGAAATAGTTGAGGATGGTTTAGTTGTTTGGTTTGATATTAACAATACTGGTACAACAATAGATGGTTCATCGTTAACTTCATTAGTTACTTGGAAAGATTTCGAAATTAAGTATACAACAGGGTCAACATCAAATTGTGGGTGTTACTTACCTCTACAAAAAAACCCAACAGGTATTACATCTTGTGATTGGGGTTTAACTGGGGTTGATAATGGTAGGTTTGATAGGTTGTCTGGTATTACATTCTCATTAACTTCAGCCGATACAAAAGTAATTTTATACCCCGTTACAGGTTATACTGTGAATGACGCAGTATCGGTGGGTACAAAAGGTAAATACGATTATCCATGGACTTTTAGGACAGGGAGTACAACTTTTGATGGTTGTCCAGTTGGTAAAACTATTTGTTTAAGTGGTGGTTTTTACCAAGGTTATTTTAAGTTAGACTTAGAAAAACCTAACCCAATTAAATTTACGGCAACGACAATAACTAAATGTAATAAAAAAGATGAAAAAAGTGATTATAGTGATGTTGACCCTAACGCCTTAATATACGACTTAGGACCAACTGATTTTGATTGTGGTACAGGTACTGGTGGTTGGTCTATGGAGACTTGGGTTAAATGGGATAATTCTTTTTGTTCAGGTGCCACAGGCAATACTTTAAATAATAACTTTACGGGAAATACAGATTTTTTCTTTTACATTGGCACTAGAGCTGAAAATAAATTTAAGAATGTTTTTTCTGGTGAGACAGGTCTTTATACTTGTGATGGTATAATACCACTTTCACCTGAAGGTAAAGAACCTACACTTACCACAGATGGACAATCTTGGTTTTCTGTGAGTTCTTTCGGTAGAAGTGGTTGTAGTCCTTGCACAGGTAAAACAACTACTGTTATTACAGCAACAACTTATTGTGATGAATTATCTGAAAACGCTTTAGGTTTTAGAATCACACCCCAAGGTAGAATTGGTTATAGAAAAATGACTGTTGATGGTTATAATTATTGGTGTGGTGAAAGTGGTTCAACAGGTGGTAGTCACTATATGATAACTGGTACAACAATGGAAGAAAAATATTCACCTAATTTTAGTCTTAGTGGTGAAACTAATAAGTGGCACCATATTGTTGTTACTTATTCACAAAACAGTGTTAAAAATGGTTTACCAGCTGGTACACTTAGGTTTTGGGTTGATGGTAGGGTTGTTTATAGGGTAGAAGATTTTATTGGTTTAAAATTAAGAGCTTTAAATGAATATAGTTCAAAACAATTAGGGGTACCTTACAATATTTCTTGGGGTGGTGGTTCACAAGGTTTACTAGAATCACAAACCTTTGGAGGTCCCGACCCTAAAGACCAAAATTTAGATATAGCGACTTACTTTACGGGAACTTTTGATGGTGAGATATCACAATTAAGGTTTTATGATAAAACCCTCAATATATTAGAAATTAGAAATAATTTATACGCTGATTGTAACAGGTATTGTGTAAAAGTTACATTTGGTGGTTCACAAATAATACAACCTAGTGTCCCATTTTGCGGAAACTGTACTTAACTAGATATTTATAATTGATATGGCACAAAATTTTTACATAAGAAAAAACTCAGAACTACCAATCCTTAAAATGAAGGTTAATAATGATGGTAGAAATGATTATAAAAAAATATTCGAGAATTTAGAAAATGCTGCTGTAACTTTTTCCATGAAAGAAATGGATTGTAATTCTTGTCGATGGAAAGTTTTCAATAAACAGGCTTTAATAATACCTGTTGATTCTGATTGTGGTACTAAACAAGAATATTATATTGGTTATAAATTTAGTAAAAAAGAAACTAATGAAACCGGAATCTATAGAGGTGAATTTAAAATAGATTTCCTCGATGACGGATGTACCCTAATAGTACCAATTAGAGAAGACCTAATTATCCAAGTTTTAGATAGTCAAACAATGAGTACAATTATTTGTTAGTATCAATATATAACCCCCAAAGGGGGTTATATTTATTCTACAGTTTCTATATTTATTCTACAGTTTCAATATCTACAGTAACATCACCTTTAGAATAACCAATCTTAATTGTATCACCCTCTTTAAGGTCACCACCCAACATTCTTTCCGCTATTGGGTCTTCAACATATCTTTGAATAGCCCTGTTTAATGGTCTAGCCCCATACTTTTCATCATACCCAGCTTCAATTAAGTGACTTTTAAGTTTAGTTGATACTTTAATTTTATAACCCATTTCCAACATTCTTTCTCTCAGTTCACCCAATGGAATGTCAATAATATTTTTAATATCTTCTCTGGTTAAAGCTTTAAAGATAATAATATCGTCTAGTCTGTTTAAGAATTCAGGTGAAAAAGCTTTCTTAACCGACTCTTGAATAACGTTATTCCTAATATCCTCTAGGTTATCAATTTTAGCTTTTGTACCAAAACCAACACCTGTACCAAAATCTTGTAATTTTCTAGCCCCAACATTAGATGTCATAATGATTAATGTATTTCTAAAATCTACTTTACGACCTAGACTATCTGTTAAATGACCTTCATCTAACACTTGTAGTAAGATGTTAAATACGTCCGGGTGTGCCTTTTCAACCTCATCTAATAAAACAACCGAGTAAGGTTTTCTACGAATTTTTTCAGTTAATTGACCGCCTTCTTCATACCCTACGTATCCTGGAGGTGCTCCAACTAATTTAGATACCGCGTGTTTTTCCATGTATTCAGACATGTCCACCCTAATCATAGAGTCTTGTGTACCGAACATTTCTTCAGATAGTTTTTTAGCTAAATGGGTTTTACCTACACCCGTTGGACCTAGGAAAATAAATGAACCAATCGGTTTTTCGTGATTTTTAATACCCATTCTATTTCTTCTAATAGCTTTAGATATTTGTTCAACAGCTGAGTCTTGACCTATAACTTTACCCATAAGTGTTTTAGCCATATTCTTAAGTCTAGTTAAGTCGTCTTGTGAAACTTTAGTTACAGGTATACCAGTAACCATAGAAACTACATTAGCAACATCTTCCTCAGTAATTTCTTTTCTAACAGTATTTAATTCATTGCTCCATACCTCATTTTCTATTTCTAAGTTTTCTTTTAACTTACGTTCTTCATCACGAAGTCTTGCTGCTTCTTCATACTTTTGTGCTTTAACAACATTAATTTTCTTTTGGTCTATATTAACTATTTGACTCTCTAACTCTAGAATATGTTTTGGTGGTTTAAGATGTACTTGAGCCCTAGCCCCAACCTCATCTAAAATATCGATAGACTTATCGGGTTGTTCTCTATCAGTTATATATCTGTCAGCTAATTTAGCACAAGCCTCAATAGCTTCAAGTGTGTATACGACTTTGTGGTGGTCTTCGTATTTATCTTTAATATTTTTAAGAATAATCAAAGTATCTTCAAGTGATGGTGGGTTAATTGTTACTTTTTGGAATCTTCTAGCTAAAGCCCCATCTTTTTCAATGTTTTCACGGAATTCATCTAAAGTGGTTGCTCCAATACATTGAATTTCACCCCTAGCTAAAGCTGGTTTGAGTATGTTAGACGCGTCCAAAGCTCCTGAAGCGTTGCCCGCTCCCATCATAGTGTGTATTTCATCAATAAATAAAATAACATCAGTGGTTTTTTCTAACTCTTGCATAATACCTTTAAGTCTTTCTTCAAATTGACCTCTGTATTTAGTACCAGCAACCAATAGAGCTAAATCTAAACCAATAATTCTTTTCCCAAACAAAATTCTAGGACATTTTTTTTGAATTATTTTTAAGGCTAGACCTTCCACAATAGCTGTTTTGCCCACACCAGGTTCACCAATAAGGATAGGGTTATTTTTTTTTCTTCTTGAAAGGATTTGTGAAACTCTTTCAATTTCTTTTTCTCTACCAATAATAGGGTCAATACCACCCTTTGAAGCTATTTCAGTAATATCCCTACCAAAATTATCTAAGATTGGTGTTTCTGATTTTTCAATATTTCTCTTACCTTTTGTTTTTGGCGTTTCATCGTAATCGTCTGTCATACTCATATTTATTTCTTTTTTAATTTCAAGTAATGTATTTCTAAAAGTTTTATAATCAATACCTTGGTTTTTTAAAACTTTGGTACAATCTAGTTCTTTATCTTTTAAGATTGCTAATATTAAATGTGTCTCATAAAGTACTTTGTCACCTAATTTGTCTAACTCCATTTCAGAAACACTTAACATTCTTTTAGAGCTCTTACTCAAAGATAGTAATTTTTTTTTAATTATAGGGCTTTTTATTTTTAATCTTAAATAAGCCTCTATTTTTGAGGTTAGTTCTTCACAATCAAAACCCATTAAAGATAAAATTTCATTAGTTTCATTTTCAGGGTCGTTTAGTATTACCATTAAAATATGGTCAGGTGTAATTTCGTTACACCCTAATCTGTCCGACTCTTTATAAGACTCTTTTAATATTATTCTAATCTTTTGGTTGATGGGTTTCATTAATACTTAAATATAGTAATGTTTTTTCTTTAAGACAACCCCATTTACTTTTTTTACAAATATTTTTATTGTTGTCTTAAAAATAGTAAAAATAAACTATGGATTTAAATTTTGAACAATACCGTTTTAATGTCACACTATTAATTAAAAACACACCTTATGGTGATGATGAGTTTGGTAGTGGTGCGTATAAATTAGATTTTGAAAAAGCCTTTTATCGTATAGATGGTGGTTTTATGGTAATTGAAGTATTAAAAGAAGGTGACATTATTGGTCAAGTGTTTGAATTAAAATCTATTAAATCTTATAAAATATGGCAGTAGTAAAAAGAACAGAAAAAGAAAATGGTATAGTTGAGTGTTTAATAGACTCATCTAACATTCTATCATCAGAGTATGATAGAAATAAAAAAACTTTAAAAATAACATTCAAAGCTGGTAAACAATACCTTTACAAAGAAGTTTCTGAAAGAGATTACTTTAGGTTTGAAGTTTCTGAGAGTCAAGGTTCCGTTTTTAACAAAACAATGACTAAATATGAGTTTGATAAACTAGATAAAATAGATACCGATGAATTAGTAGAACAAATAAAAGAACATAAAGGTAGTTAAACTTTTGTATAAGCTAAAACTTCCATTACCTCCATACAAGGTGGTTGAACTTCTGAATTACTCATAGCGTCAATAACAAAGATGGGACCTTCGGTGTGTATAATGTATCGAAGTATTTTTTTATTATCCTTACCGTAACCTAAGAATTTAATATTAACATCTTCAAAACCATATTCCATAAGTTTTTTACTTATTAAAGTTTTAATGCCTTCACCTGTGCAAGGAATGTCTTTAAGAACATTAGCCAACTCAATAGCACTAACTTCGTTAATCCTTGTTTCTGTTAACTTATCTAATTGTGATTCCGTTAATTTAATTATTTTTTTCACCTCTATTTCTTTTTTCTTTTTTTATCTTTGGGGTCTTCTTTTACTATTTCTACTAAAGATAAACTACCATTTAATAAATTTATAGTTTTTTCTAACAATTTAATTTTAATTGTCATAATCTTCATCATAATCTCTAGGGTCAAAAGCAGACTGTCTTTTTTCGTATTCTTCTGATTCTAATCCTGATTCATATGCTCTACCTTCTTCAAAACCTTTATTATATATTATCGATT
>TARA_R110002153_G_scaffold191555_1_pt1 | contig 10314 bp, 8 predicted proteins | sample TARA_R110002153 | Tara Oceans TARA_R110002153 (sample SAMEA4398193) | marine metagenome | biome: Polar Biome; feature: [SRF] surface water layer (ENVO:00010504); material: water (ENVO:00002006), including particulate matter (ENVO:01000060) such as... | depth 5 m
GTTTTCATCTTTAAATCATTCGGTTGGGTACAAGTAATATAATTAAGGTAAAGAATTTCAACATAATTTGTATTGAAACTATTTATAATTAAACTATAATTAACGGGAGAGATTAACGTCTCTCCCAAAGCCAAAAATAAAAAAAACAAATGGCCACTAACGGAGCATATTACAGTAATTCATCAGGTTTAAACCTAACATCGGGAAGCGTTGTACGTTTAAACATCGCGACTAGTGGGGGAATAACATTTAATAATGATTATACATTCCCAACTGCGGATGGAGGGGCTAACGAAGCCCTAATAACTGATGGGGCAGGTAATGTTAATTTTGGTACTATACCAAACATATATAGGAGTAGTGGGACATTAAATAGTGATAGACTTGTTAATCAAGGTGGTTTTGATTTATCATTTGACACTAGTGGTAGTGAAGTCTTTAATGTGTATAAAACTACAAGTACAGTCATTAACCGGCCGAGATTAAGAGTTGAGGCTGATGACTCATATGGTACGGTTCTTGAATTAAAGACCGCCGATAGAGTAGTTCCAATCGTTGAAGGGTATGATAATCTTGGGGGGTTAATTTTCTCAGTTGACGGTGGAGGTAACTTAACCGCTAATTCTAAATCTTTCTTAATTCCGCATCCGTCAAAAGAAGGGTATAGTTTAAGGTACGGTTCTTTAGAGGGTCCTGAACATGGTGTTTATGTGAGAGGTAAATTGGAGGGTACAAATACAATTAAATTACCATCATATTGGTTAGATTTAGTGGATGAGGACACAATAACCGTTCAATTAACTCCAATCGGTTCACACCAAAATTTATACGTAAAAGACGTATTAAATAATACTATAGTTATAGGTAACTCAAATATATTAAGTTCAAAAATTAAATGTTTTTACTTAGTACAAGCCGAAAGAAAAGATATCAGTAAGATGGTCGTAGAATATTCGAATACGGTAGAGTAATATAAAATATTAGATTAAATAAATTTTAAAGAGGGCTTAGTCCTCTTTTTTTATTTCATCATATATCTGAAACAACCTAAGACTTTCGTCAAGATTATTTTCCAATATTTCAATATCCTTAGCGTCAGTAACTTCCGAAGTTGCTTTATTATATAAGTCTTCAGCTTCAGTTACGATTTCTATTATGGTTTTTAAAAGTTTCATCTTACTTATAAATATTCAAAAAGTCTGTTTAGTTCTTTACAATTTATAAATTTATATGATTTTTTAGTATATAAATAAAAATATAAATTAAATTAACTACAGATAATATGGCACGTAAAGCACAAACGATTTTTGTACAAATAGCATCATATAGAGACCCTGAATTAGTAAAAACAATTGAGGATATGTTGAAAAACGCTAAAAGACCTCAGAATTTAGTGTTAGGTATTTGTCGACAATACCACCCTGAGGACGGATTTGATAATTTAGATAAGTATCGAGACGATAAAAGATTCCGTATTAGCGATGTACTTTATACTGATGCCAAAGGAGTATGTTGGGCTCGAAACCACGTACAACAACTATACGGTGGGGAAACATATACATTACAAATAGATTCACACATGAGGTTCGCACCTAATTGGGACACTGAATTAATAAAAATGATAAAAGACCTCCAAAAGATGGGTATACCAAAACCACTATTAACAGGATATGTTTCATCATATGACCCTGATAATGACCCTAATGGAAGAGTGAAGGAACCGTGGAGAATGGTATTTGACAGGTTTATTCCTGAAGGTGCGGTATTCTTCTTACCTGAAACTATACCTAATTGGAAAGACTTAGATATACCAGTACCGTCAAGATTTTACTCCGCACATATGTGTTTTACTTTAGGTGAGTTTTCTGAAGAAGTTCAACATAACCCTGAATATTATTTTCATGGGGAAGAAATTTCAATTGCGGTAAGAGCATTTACGTGGGGTTATGATTTATTTCATCCACATAAAACATTAATATGGCATGAATATACCCGTAAAGGTAGAACTAAACAATGGGATGATGATAGTACTTGGGGGGATAAGAATAGTCACTCACACTTAACAAATAGGAAGTTATTCGGTATGGATGGTGAGACACAAGAAGGTCATGATGGTATTTATGGTTTTGGTACTGAGAGAACATTAAGAGAGTATGAAGAGTACTCAGGGTTATTGTTTTCAACGAGAGCAATACAACAACATACTATAGACAAAAATTACCCTCCAAATCCAGGTATTAAAGAATTAGGTGGTGAAGTAAAGTGGATAGAAAGTTTTTCATCCATATTTAAACACTGTATAGATGTTGGTTTTGATAAGGTTCCTGAGAAAGATTATGACTATTGGGTTGTGGCCTTTCATGGTGAAAACGATAAAACTTTATTTAGAAAAGATGCGGATAAAAATGAGATTGATAGAATGATGAAGGACCCCGAAAAATACTGTAAAGTATGGAGAGAATTCCCAACGGCGGAAAAACCAAAATATTGGGTTGTATGGCCGTATTCAAAATCTAAAGGTTGGTGTGAAAGAATAACTGGTAATTTATAAAAATATGAAAAAAATAGCATTTTACTCAAATCAATTAAGTATAAGAGGAACCGAAGTCGCCCTTTTTCAATACGCGAAGTATAATGAAGAAGTTCTTGGTAATAAAAGTATAATTATGACCTTACCAAATCGAGATATGGGGGCGTATCAGAAATTTGCTGATAGATTCGAAGTGGTTATCATGGAATTTTATGAATATGAAAATTATTTGAAACAAAATAATTTTGATTATTTCTATATCACAAAAATGGGGATTAATGATGGGTATTCCTTAGAATCTATAAAAACAATTGTACATACGGTTTTTAGGTTTAATGAACCTCACGGACACAAATATTTGTTTATTTCAGATTGGCTAGCGAAGGACCAAGGATACTCACCAACAACACATTCTCTACCTTATATCTGTGAACCTTTACCTATAGTTGAAGATAACTTAAGAAATTCTTTAAATATACCTTTAGACGCTAAAGTATTTGGGGCGTATGCTGGTAAAACAGAATTTAATATTAATTTTGTTAAAGAAGTAATTAAAGAGACAGTTAGGAAAGACCCTAAAACGTTCTTTATTTTTATGAACATTCCTGAATTCGATAATCATCCAAATATTAAATTTTTACCATCTTCTTATGATTTGATTGAAAAATCTAAATTTGTTGATACCTGTGACTATATGATACATGCTCGAAGTGGTGGTGAAACATTTGGGTTGGCGGTTTCAGAATTTTCACTTGCAGGTAAGCCCGTTATAACATATGGGGAGTCAGGGGAAAGGGCTCATATTGAAATGTTAGGGGACTACGGTATTACGTATAGTAACCCTGAAGAATTAAAAGATATATTTGAAAACACTCAAAAATATCTTAAATATGAAGATTATTCCATACCATACTTAATTTTTTCACCTGAAAATGTAATGAAAATTTTTAAAGATATATGTTTATCTAATGATAATACTAATGATGATTTAACCAAATATGGACTTCATTATCAAACGGATAAAGCGTACTGGCATCAATATACTAAACTTTATAATAAATATTTTTCAAAAATTAGATTTAATAAGAATAATATATTAGAAATTGGAATTGGAACAACTAATGCACCAAGTATAAAGATGTTATCTTCGTATTTTGAAACATCAAATATTTTTACAATAGATATATATAATAATCTAATAAGTGAAGCTAATAAAATAAAAAATGTTCAGGCATTTTTATGTGATTCTTCTGATAAATTAAAATTATATAATCTTTTTAAAGATAAAGAGTTAAATTTAATAATAGATGACGGTGCTCATATTGATTGGCATCAAAAAAATGCATTTGAAACATTATTTCCGATATTAAAAAAGGACGGTATATATATATGTGAAGATTTACATCCATCTGGGGATATTAATAATAATTCTATGATATCATATTTTAAAAACCATAGTTTTAAAGAGCACTATCAAACAATAGAAATATATAATAGAGAAACTACAGCACTAAGATGTTTTCAGTGTAAAAAAAATAACGTATCTAATTTATCAACTTGTATATGTGGTACAAATTTATTACCAAATAAAAAAGATAGTATTACATTAATAATAGTAAAAAAATAATTATTTAATAAAATAAAAAAATTTAATAAAATGAAAAATATTTTAATATCAACAATATCGTTTGTAAACACTAAAAAAGAGGCTTCAGTAATTTATACTAAATTTGCTAAAAGATTAGTCAATGACGTTTTAACTAAAACACCATATGACGTTATGGTTACTACAAATCGTAGCGACTTATTTGATGATGTTTCACAATCCGAAAGAGTTTTTATTATACAAAATGATTTAGAATCTCACAGAACTCATGTAGGTGCGTTTAATCAATTATTAAAATTTACCGCAATAAAAAATATTAACCCTAAATATGATTGGGTTCTTTATTTAGACTGCGATGCGGGATTTATAGATAAAGTTAACCCTATAGAAATAGACGAGTTTATAGAAAGAAGTGATGACGATTTTATAGCGTTAAGAACTGACGCAACATATGATGAATCTTTGGATAAATATAATAAATCTAAGGAAAAAGGAACTTACGAATTATTCAACGACAAGTTTAAATTTTACGGAGAAAACCCTAAGTGGAGCGGAGCGAAGCTACCTAGCGAACATATCCTATTAATTAAAAACAATGAAAAGTTACCAAATATGGCCGATGAATTCGAAAAGTTTTGCACCAAATTTGAAACTCAACAAGAACCACATATAGTAACTTTTGATATGGAATCATTTGAGATAGGTATATCGGCGCATTTATCAGGATTTAATGTGAGAGAAATGGGATGGGCAAATCAACAGTCTATACTTAAAGTTGGATTTAACGCTAATAATTGGGAGAAAATTAAAGTATAATGGATAGACATTTAATCTATAGAAGACTAAGAGACTTAGGATTTAAACCTAAGGTTTGTATTGACGGAGGTGCGTGTAAAGGGGAATGGAGCGGTGAAATTAGACAGATATTTCCTGAAACGTATATTATGGGGGTCGACGCTAATGATTGGAACGGTAATGGTCAATTTCCACACACTAATGTTGGGGAAATAGAAGTTTTATCTAACAAAGAAGGTGAAGAGACCATATTTTATAAAAAAATTGAAGGGCACTGTACTGGAGATTCTTTATTTAAAGAAAACACATTTCACTATTCAGATGACCTCTTAATTGAGGAAAAAAGAATTACAACAACTTTAAAGTCTCTTTGTAAAAAGCGTGATATCAAAAAAATAGATTTATTAAAACTTGACACACAAGGTTCTGAAATTGTAATAATGGAAGGGTTGGGTGAGATGTTAAATAGTGTGGATTATATTGAATTAGAATGTTCATTAGTTGAATGGAATATTGGTGGGTGTAAAATAGGGGATGTAATAGAATTTTTAAGACCTCAGTTTGAAATATATGAAATTGTAGAGTTTCATCGACATAATGATGAATTAATCCAAATTGATATAGTCTTTAAAAACAAAAATTTAATATGAAAAAAATAAAAATATCCGCAGATTATGACACTTCAGAAAATCTAGTTAAAAGATTACTATATCAGTTTAAAACATGTGAAGACGATGTCTCAAACATTGAATTTGTTTATGACGACTCATACGATATTATAGTATTTTTCAATAACATTAATTGTGAAATAAAAAAAGGTTCTAAATCTTATGTGTTTCCGCATGAACCGTCATGGGTCGGAACACATCAAAAAGGGTACCATAATCATCTTGAAACTACCGTATTTGGGTTTAATAATGAAACGTACACACCCCAAGAGGTATGTGATAAATCTAAATCGTATACTTTTTATGGTGGTAGAGGCCCATGGGTAGATAAAGAAGAGGATTGGAATTATGAGAAATTATCATCATATGAAATACTAAAGACTAAAAATATATCATCAGTCATAACGAGATTAAACTCTGAAGACATCCGACCTGAAGGGTGTTCATATAAATACCGTCATGAGCTAAATGAGTTTCTTAGTGAAAAGGCTAAGTTTATTGATTTTTATTCAGGATGGGGGAATATATCAGACCCATATAAAAAATCTGCAGTAAAAGACTATAGGTTTAGTATTGCAGTAGAAAACCAATTTACTGAAAATTGGATTACTGAGAAATTTTTTGACAGTATACTATACAATACTATACCAATATACTTTGGATGTACTAACATAAAAGAATTATATCCTGAATTAGGGTATTTTGTATTTGAAGACATCACAAATCATCAAAAATGTTTAGAATTAATAAATGAAATCGAAAATAATTCTGAAGAATTGTATAAAAAAATGTTACCAGAACTTTTAAAGATAAAAGAAAAGTACTTTAAAAGTCACAACTTACTTAAAAAAATAAATAACTTATAATATGGAGTTTAAAAACAATACTACGATAGTAACAGGTTTATGGAATATAAAAAGAGACGAATTATCTGAAGGGTGGTCTCGAACTTTTGAGCATTATTTAGAAAAATTTAATCAACTATTAGATTTACCATGTAATCTTATAATATTTGGGGATAAAGAGATTGAAGAGTTCGTTTTTAAAAAAAGAACAATAGAAAATACCCAATTCATAGTTAGAGACCAAGAATGGTTTAAAAATGAATTCTATGACAAAATTCAAGAAATAAGACAATCAGAAAAATGGAGAGGACAGGCTGGATGGTTATCTGAGTCAACGCAATCTAAATTAGACATGTATAACCCGCTTGTGATGTCTAAAGTCTTTTTAATGCACGACGCTAAGATAATGGATAAATTTAAATCTAGTCATTTATATTGGTTAGACGCGGGCATAACAAATACTGTGCACCCCGGATATTTCACTCATGATAAAGTTATCGATAAATTAGGGGATATTGATAAGATAACCTTTATATCTTTCCCGTATGAAGCTGAAAATGAAATTCATGGGTTCAACTATGAGCAAATTTGTAAATTAACATCATCAAAGGTTGATAAAGTTTGTAGAGGAGGGTTTTTCGGGGGACCAGTTGAATCTATTTCCGATTTTAATAACCAATACTATAATTTAATGAAAAGTACGTTAAATGAAGGATATATGGGTACTGAAGAATCACTATTTACTATATTACTTTATAGACACTCGGATTTATATCAATACTTTCCAATTGAAAGTAATGGTTTAATAAATAAATTTTTTGAAGATGTAAAAAATGATGAACATAAAGTGTTAAATGAGTCTAAAGTAAAATTAAAGACTAATGATTTAAGTATTAATAATGTGGGTCTTTATGTGATAACATTTAATAGCCCTAATCAGGTTAAGACACTAATTGAGTCGATGAATCAATATGATAAAGACTTTGTCGATAAACCCCAATGGATATTATTAGATAATTCCACTGATTTAGAGACTACTCCTGAATATAAAAAATTATGTGAAGAACATAATATAGTTCATGTTAAAAAAGACAACTTAGGTATTTGTGGTGGAAGACAATGGGTTGCGGAAGACGCTGAAAAAAGAGGATATGATTATTATTTCTTTTTTGAGGATGATATGTTTTTTTATCCTAAGAAAGGTGAGGTTGGTAAAAATGGATTTAACAGGTTTACTGATGGATTATATAAAAAATCTCTACAAATATCTAAAAAAAATAATTTTGATTTTTTAAAATTATCATTTAGTGAATTTTACGGGGATAACCGAGTTCAATGGGCTTGGTACAACGTACCTCAAGAATTTAGAGAAAGTCATTGGCCCGAAAAACCAACATTACCTGTCCAAGGTCTAGACCCTAACGCACCTAAAACTAAGATAACTAAAATAGACTCATTTAACGGTGTACCGTATGCCCACGGGGAAATTTACTATTGTAATTGGCCTCAAGTGGTATCCAAATATGGTAATAGAAAAATGTTTTTAACTGAAAAATGGTCTAGACCATTTGAACAAACTTGGATGTCATACATATTCCAAGAGACGGTAAAAGGTAATATTAATCCAGGAATCTTACTACTTACTCCAACTGAACATGACCGATTTGACCATTATGATGGTAAATTAAGAAAAGAGTCATAATAAAATGTTACAAAATCGCTTATGCGATTATTTATATAGAAAGTATTTAGGTATATGGTTGGATATAAGGTAGGTCAAAAAGTTTTATTGCTTGATGGGTCTTTTTTGAATATTGAAAATGTTCAGGAAGGTATGTCATTGCAAACTATTGCTTTGCCTAATGACGATATAACTAATGGTGAGTTAGAATGGTCAACTAAAGAAATAACTGAGTTAAGATACGTTTCCTCTGAAGTTAACAAAGTTTCCAAACAAAATAATAATTTTATTAGTATTAATGAGTTATCATTAAATGATAAGGAAATACTAGTATACGATACAATAAATTCAATCTTCGAATTTAAAAATGTTAATGACTTATATATTGGTGACGATTATAAGTTGGTTAGAATCGAAAATGATAGTATATTATTGGAGAACATTTATAATTATGAGAAGTCAAATGATAAAGACGATTTAATCGCTATAAGTTTAAATGGACCATTTCATTATTTATTAGATGGGTATGTCGTACATAATGTTGGTTCGATTTGTGTACAAAATTGTAATAATGGTGCGATTGCATGTATTCATAATACAACTACCCCTCCATTAGTCTCGGGCACCACAGGATTTATTGATAATTCAGGTTCATGTTGGAGAGCGATTAGTGATTGTAATTCATGTGTACCAACAGTCCTATTTGTCGGTCAAATAAGCTCAGTGTGGCTGGGTAATAGCTGTTTAGACTGTACAGGTGGGTCAGCTTCAGTACCACCTATTAGTAGTACTAGTCCTCTTACATCAAACTGTTATATTGAATTAGAAAGTTGTGCGAGTAGTGAGGGGTGTCCTGATGGTCCAACTCCAGAAACCTGCCAATATCCTTTAGATGGATTAACTGTAAGTGTAACTGGAAATACTAGTACATTTCCTTGTCCATACGTGGGTCAAGTCGTAAAAATAACTCAAGATTCTATTTCCTGTTGTTACAGAGTAACGCAAGTCAACAAAACAACGCCAACCATTGGTGTGGAAGTTGATAGTGTTCATGATAATTGTACCGAGTGTTGTGGAAGTCCCGAACCATCAAACACACCTACACCTACACCTACAATCACTCCAACATCTGGTGGTCCAGAAGGACCAAATAATGGTAGATTCCAATCTTGTTGTGCACCATTTGCCTCTGCTGATTTCTCATATACAAATGGGTCGATAGGTGACATATTTGTTTATGATAATGAGTGTTATGAGCTTATAGATAATCTTGGTCCTGGGGGACCATTAATATTATTAAGTAGGTTTGTGGACTGTACTGACTGTATAGTAGATAATCCGTGTGATGAGCCAACTCCGACTCCAACGACAACTCCTACCAATACCCCGACTAATACCCCGACTAATACACCAACGGTTACACCAACAACGTCCGTTGTCTATTCCCCGATAATTATTACCGATTGTTGCACTAGCACACTACAAAAGTCAATTTTAATTCCGGCTAGTGAGGTTTCAGGTATTATATCAGATGGTAGTGCGTATCTGTTCGGTGATTGTTGTTACTTTGCAATTGAAGAAGGTGGGACTGGTAGTGACGGTACTAGAAATGATGTGGATTTTAAAAATTGTTCGGAATGTGTATTGGCACACCCATGTTCAGAATGGTTAATTGAGGCGACTAATTGTTGTGATGAGAGTACAATTTTAAATGAAAAGTTTGTAATAGCATGTGTTGACCCAACGATTGAGCCTAGTGTGTTATTTAGTGGTACGGTTTTTACATATAATGGGGACTGTTGGTTAATAACAAATGAAACTCTAACTACAGGCGCCATTAACGTATTAAACGCTAGTGATTTTTATGATAATTGTGAAGATTGTGTGACTTGTCCGACTGTTACTCCAACAAATACTCCGACAAATACTCCAACTCCAACCAATACACCTACGAATACCCCTACTAACACACCTACAAATACACCTACAAATACACCTACAAATACCCCAACAAATACTCCTACGAATACTCCGACTATTACTCCGACTAATACCACAACTGTTACACCTACAAATACTCCAACTACGACCCCTACGAATACACCTACAAATACGCCAACTAATACTCCAACCAATTCTCCAACAAATACTCCAACTCCAACCAATACACCTACTAATACACCTACTAC
>TARA_R110002153_G_scaffold58483_5_pt1 | contig 10313 bp, 21 predicted proteins | sample TARA_R110002153 | Tara Oceans TARA_R110002153 (sample SAMEA4398193) | marine metagenome | biome: Polar Biome; feature: [SRF] surface water layer (ENVO:00010504); material: water (ENVO:00002006), including particulate matter (ENVO:01000060) such as... | depth 5 m
TGTATAAAAAACACAAAGCTACGTATCAAAACTTATTGAACGGACAAAAAAAAGTAATCAGACTACTTGATTTAATAACTCAAGAGCACTCAGATATGAATGTAGAAGAGTTTATGAATATGTATTTATTTACTAAGAAAGAACTTAACCGTTCTGAATCTGATGTAATTGAATCTTGGGCATTTACAGATGAAAAGCAACCTGAAGAAAAAATAATTCACTCTGACCCTATTTTAAATAAAACCAATTGCAATATTAGTAAGGCATTTCAAACAGATGCTTTAGATGCAATGGATTATAATGAAGGTGATGAAGATTATTACTGGTAAATATAGTAGGTGGCAGGTAACAGAAATGTTACTTGTTACTTATTTTAATTGTTTAATGTTACTAGCAATTATCTATAAGTAATACTACTAGCATTTCTCTGCTCTTCAGCTGCTCGCTTCGCTCGCTCTCTCTCTTCTCCCCAGCTAATTTATGCACTAATGCACAATTATAAATCATAGGAAACAATGAACAAAGTTTATTTCAAATCAATTAGCGTTAACAAAACTTACAACACAGCAACAATAGTTGTAACATCAGCACCAATGCTAACCAAAGTAGCAAGTATAGCGGGCATAGAAGTAGGTACAAGAGTACAACACCAAGTAACATTTGGCCTATTGTCCATTATAGACCCGGAAACAGGTAAGACTATTGCAGGTAATAGCAAGATAGCTAAGCAATTGCAGACATCACTAAATCCGGGAGATGTATTAGATGGATTTCAAATGTCAAGTAACCCTGTATTAGACAGAGAAACCAATGAACCAAGCGATATGTATTGGGTTGAAGCAGTATAATCTATTAATGGGGGAGTATTGTTACTCCTCCCTTAATATTTTATTTAAATCAGTAGTTTTTATTCATTTGTGTGTTACAATATGAATAGGTGATCTCATACACCACAATCTACCACTTATTACCACAGTTATTTTAATTACCTTCATAGTAGTTATATATAGCTAACACCAACACAGGAGTAACTATTACACAGGTTACTTAGACAAGAGTATATGTTGTTTCTCCCTCTATAGGAATAGCATTACATTACCCAGAACTTAGAAAAAATAAATCCAGAGATATAAATCTCACAATACATTTCAATAATGACTAAGAATACTAAAAGATACACTGTTAAAATGGAACAAATGATATTAAAAGCATATGCAGATGCTCCTAATAATCAAACCAATGTAGCAACAGCTACACAGTTACAAAAAGATTTCCAAAGAATATTTTCATATCAAGCTTCATCAAGGCTAACTCCTAATGGAATAGCTCAGAAGTATTATACTTTATGTCAACGTAATGTTGAAGTAAAACCTAAAGCAAATACTATGGTTATCCAAAAGGTTATCCAAAAGCCTAAGTCTACACTAAGAGACAACATATTTAAAGCTATAAAAGATTCAGAAGATATGACTATTACCATAAAAGGTTCTGAGATAACTGTAGTATTTAAATAATATAATTATGTCCATTCAAATTTACGGAAATTGTGTCTATGAAGTTACAGTAGATGAATGTGGAGAATGTGTCCAATTGTTAGGAGACTACACAGAAATGAGTGAACAAGAAAAAGATTATTATAACATATAATAATTTTTAAGGTTAATACAGGAGTATTATTAAATTGAACTGCCGTTCAGCCTATTTAACTAGAGAGTTAACAATAGATGTTGGTACCAAATCTATTGAGTAATAAGAGTAATTACTTATTGCTTCTCTCAGTACCACATAAAAGGTGTTATAATCAATGCATTGGTTGTAACGAGCTGTCTAACTAACAGTATGCCGACATAGTAGAAGAGTGTAGTTCACTCAATTGATATACCATCTACGTACAAAGAGTAGCTTGTGAAATAACAAGCAACAACACCCAACAAGAAGGTTTCATCTAACGTAAACTTGTAGTCCTAAGAGTATATTCTTAGGCAAATATTACACGTAATTCACGGTGGTTCGTGAATGGATTATTACATTTTACGCATAAGATGTGAATAATGAGGTTCGACTCCTCTACGTGTAACTAATCATTAATTAAAACCCAATTCATATGTCTAAAAACATTCAATTAACCCCAATCCAACAGGATTACAATCAACATCTTATTAAACAATTAGAACTTAGAGATAGCGCAGTAAAAAGAATTATTAAGATTCGTGAAGAAATAACTATTTTAGATAACGAAGAAGCTAAACTTGAAGAAATAATTAATACACTTGATGAAACTAAAATATCATGAAAAAAACTGATTCTAACTTAAAAACAATTACAACTGCTATTATATTTATAACAGGTCTTTTAATGATTATGACATTATTTGCGTCTTGCACCACAACTGGGCATACAACAGTATATGGAAATCAAAATAGTAATTGTGCAGCATATTTGTAATGAAACATATACATATACTTTCGCAACAATCGTTTGTTCAATACAAAGAAGTAATTGGACTTATAGATTTATATAACTCAGATCAAACTACTGTTGACATATATACTGGCAACAAACATCTCGTATTACAACGTGATGAACTTAGTATTCCTAATATCGAAGCAATTGAAAAAGAATTGGATCGTAATGATGAACTAAAACAATTAGCATTTGAGCATAATATAATAGAGATTCATAACCAAGATAGCATGCAAAGTTATCTCGGTTATGTGTCTTTTTATAATTAAAAGTGCCATCAGTGACACCCTAACAGTACCAGTAATTATATACTATAATAATACTAGGTATTAAGGCTAAAAAAAATCGTGAAATATTAAATTTAAACTAATGAGTGATAAAAATTATCAAGTGGACAAAGAAACAGTTAAAGGCATTTTAAACGACTTAATTAATATAGATGGTATATCGCATTATAAAAACAAGAAGTATCTTGTAGATCTCTTACTTACATTATCTGAGGATTCTATAAGTGCTTTAATAAACTTATCTTTAATGAAGGATAAGTATGTACCTATAAAATTAAATGATTCTGTAAAATACAAGCATCCGAATTATTCTATTCATAATAAAGAAGAAAGAGAAATTATGATAGATAAAGGTTTAATGGATGCTGATGGATATATATTCGGATCTGTTATAGGTGATGGAACTTGGTCAAGTATAGCTGAATTTAATCCTTATTATAACTTTATGAAAGTTAACTTTTATATCTGGAGTAATGATAAAATGGAAATAAAAGAAGAAATTGTTACTAGAGCAAGTTTAGAAATAATAAAAGAATCAGATATACCTGATTATCATGGCAAAGATCAATTAGATTTTTTTAAAGAAAATATAAAAGATTTAGAGCACAAATTATAAAAACACACAATAAAAAAACAATCATGGCAACACTAAGCATGCAATTACTCAGGACTGAGTTTGATAAATGGCTTAAATTAAAAAAATCAATAGACAAAACACCTGACGGATCTTTACATCGTTTTGGTGCAATGATGAATTCTACATATAACCTTAATGATAAAAGCTTACATGAAGAAATTGATCACAATAGAGCTTTATTACTTATAATGAGTAAACATGTTAAACAAAAAGCTAAAATATAGATATGGAATAGTATCTCGTGATATAATATTAAACCCAGATGTAACATTACAAGCTAAAGCATTATATGCAGTGCTATCATGTTATGCCAATAAACAAAGATCTTGTTTTCCTTCAATTTTAACGCTGTCTAATGACTTAAATGTTAGTGAAAGAACTATCAAAAGGTTAATAAAAGAACTGAAAACAAAGCATTTTGTACATAGAATAGGTAGAAACTTAGTTATAAAATAATGACGTTAGCTATATATATGCCTTTTAAATTCAGAATTTAGTTAAATGAATTCTCAATTATACACATAGTTGTAATAATTATCATATTTTTGTTAGACTTACTAGCATAAATAAAATGATAATACAGTTACCCAATGGTAGAATAATTGAGTGTTCAGTTGAGCAGTACTTATCTCTTTCAGATCAAGAGATTAAGGACCTTAACGGACTAAGCTCTGCATATACCAAAGAAATGGGTGACCCTTTTTACAATGGCTTTACAAAATTATCTAAATCACCAAAATCTTCTAAAAAAACAGAAGAGGATGTGATTCATGAACATGAACCAGGTTTAGATGAGATTGAAGCTTTTGAAAAATTAGAAGACCCGTATTTTCATGCAGATGATATCTAATAATTAGATACATTAATTTTTTATTTAAACAAAAAACAATTTATTATGAATAGTAAAGTAAACATCATTGCGGATGACAAAGGAAATGTTGTACGCCAATCAAACTCTAATTCAGAATTTGGACACGTAAGATTAGTACAAACAAGAGTAACTTTTGGAAACTCAGGTTGGGTAAAGAAGTCTAATATTAGTACACTGTTACACGGTAAGTTAGAAGATCTACAAGAAATGAATCTTGAAGCATTAGAATTCTTACCAGGTAAAATTGTTATCAAAGAACAGCTTGAAGCTTTCAGTGCTAATGACAGTGATAGAGATTTAAAAATGGCAGGTGATACAGGCATTGTATGCTGTGTAGACGGACAACCTATTTATAGGAAAACATTTTTTGTTGTAGATACTACAGCACAAGATGTCTTAATTGCTCACGATAATGGCTCAGCTATTAAAGAAGCAAATGGTCTAGATGCTACTAAATCAAATGCAGTTTCAGCAGAAGCACTTGGATTTGATGATACCGATGAAGAAGATACTTTAGTAAATGAAGTCGTTACTGACGAAGTTACTGAAGATGAAGTAGATGAAGTTAATGAAACTTTTGAACTCTAAGTAAATCTTTAAAAAATGCTTAAGGTTAGTCCAATAAAGGACTATTAAATGACATCTGTTAGAAGATGCCTTAGTCATTTTTATACCAAATTTCCTAACATCAAAACATATGCGTCATGCTATCTCAAAATCAATTAAAGCAAATAACTCAAGAACACAGTAAAATAGAATTATCTCAGCAACTGCAACGATATCATTATTTCGGACTATTAGAAGAATATCAATTACACCCAACATCAATTACTAATAGCTTTAGGTATACTAAATTAAACTCTTATCAGCATTTTCTTTTTAAAAGAGTGTTACATGGACTTAATGTGTATACCAAAGAAGAAGTACAAAAGCTACATTGGGATAAAAAAAGAAGAATCTCTAAAGTTTGGAAAAGATCCCAAAGAGAAATTAATGCTTGGAAACAAATGATTTGTAGTAAAAAAATCAATGACTACTTTAGTAGTACTTTCAAAAGCCCAGCAATAGATTATATTACATCTATTCCAGCAACAGAAACTCTTGATGATTACAATAACAAATTAACGTTTAAAGAATTACATATAGAATATGAAGATGTAATATATTTATTTATGTCTAAAGGTTTGTTACCTAAGAATTATTTAACTTTAAAACCTATTCTTTAAGTATGATTCAACCTAAAAAAAAGCTATGCAATAACTGCAATACTGATCAATTTATCTGGAAAAATGATAAAGGAAGTCGGTATTGCAAGTATTGTTGGTATAAATCTAAAGAAATTAAAGCTAAACCTTTAGTTAGAAAACCTATAAATCAGAAATCTAAGAAAATGAAATCAGCTGATCAAGCTTATACTATACTTAGAAGAAAATTTATGGAAGAAAAACCAATGTGTGAAGCAGCACTAACTGGATGTAATGGATCATCAACTGATGTACATCACAAAAAAGGACGTGGTAAATACCATTTAGTAGTAAATACATGGTTATCAGTATGTAGACAATGCCATATTTGGATTGAAGAGCATCCAATAGAAGCACGAGAGTTAGGTTATTCAGATTCAAAATTGTAAATTTATACAATTAATATGGCTTCATAGCTCAACTGGATAGAGCAACACCCTTCTAAGGTGTAGGTTCTTGGTTCAAGTCCAAGTGGGGTCACCATAAACAAAGCAATTAACTTTATGTGTACCAATTTGGTACATAAGTGAACACAAACACCTAATAGCATAACTAAAAGTGAATTAAAATTTAAATAAGATGACACGCGAAGAAATTCAAAAACAAGCATTAGATATAACTATAAATAATAAAAGATCTGGATTAGGTATTTCAATGGGAGTAGGTAAAACTCGTATAGCTATACAGCATTTACAATATTGCTACAATCCATTAGTAGAAGTGTTAGTTGTTATACCCAAACATTCAGTTTCAACAGCATGGATAGATGAACTAGAAAAGATGAACTTAGAAAGTTTAGTTAAACATATTACATTTACAACTTATTTATCTATCAATAAACATAACCCAAATGAATATGATGTAGTTTATTTAGATGAGTGTCATAGTTTACTTGATTCACATGATCCATTCTTAAGTAAATTTAATGGTAAAATTCTTGGTTTAACCGGTACTCCCCCTAAAAATAAAGATTCTGAAAAAGGACGTATGGTGGCAAAATATTGCCCAATTAAATTTACTTTTACTGTAGACCAAGCTACAGATGCTAAAATTTTAAATAACTATAATATAATAGTTCATGAATTAACTTTATCTAGAGTTCCTGGATTAAAGAAGATGAAAAAAAATGGAGGACATTGGTATACTACAGAACAAAAAGATTATGATTATGTAACAGGCAGAGTATCTGAGGCTTCAACACCTAAGCAAAGACAATTTGCTGCAATAATGAGAATGAGAGCACTGATGGATTATAATACTAAAGAGTTATATGTTAAATCATTAGTAAGTAACCTTGGCGCAAAATGTATCATTTTTGCTAATACTCAAAAACAAGCTGACAAAATATGTAAACATAGTTATCATTCAGGTAATAAAAAATCTGAAGAAAACTTAGAACTATTTTCTGATGGAAGAATAGACAGATTATCTTGCGTATTACAATTAAGTGAAGGTGTAAGTATACCAAATCTTAAACAAGGTATTATTATGCATGCATATGGTAATGAAAGAAAATCTTCGCAAAGAATAGGTAGATTGCTTAGACTTAACCCAACAGAAACAGCAGTATGTCACATATTGTGCTATAAAAAAACTCAAGATGAAATATGGGTAAAAAATGCTTTAAAAGATTTTGATGAATCTAAAATTAAATATTATAACCCTTTAACAAATTAACATGGGAAAGATGAAAGAGCTATTTATAGCTCAGCAAGAAAAATTATATCATGAATCATTTAATGATACACATATTCCAACAGACTTTATAAAAGTAGACAATGAGCCATGCCCTAATTGTACTTTAAATACATTAAGACGTAATGAAACAAGAGCATATTGTACAGCATGCATACAGGATTTTTATTTTGCAGATGGAGAATTAAAATTTTTATCATGACAAAAGTATATTCAAAAAACATATGGCAATATGAATTAAATTCTAATATAACAATAGATTTTGAATATGGTTATGAACCAGGAGATGCGGAAATAACTTATTATCCTGATGGATCAGGGTATCCTGGCTCAAGTTCTGAAGTAACTATACATCATGCATGGATTGAGCTTAAGAACAAAAATAATGAATTAATAGAAGTAGATATTCTTCCATATATTAATATAATGGAAGAGTTAGATTTAGAAGATATCATTTATGAAATAATACATGACCATGAAGAAAACTAAAAAAATAAAAATAAAAGAAGCTAAAGCGTTATATAATGCATTTTTAAAAGGTGGTGGTATTCCACCAAAAGAAACAAGTAAAACTTCAGTTCTTATAGATAATAACATTAATCAGGGAAGATCAAAAAAAAATATTGAATTTGCATATAAAACAATACACTATGCATTTGTAATATGTCTTATATCATTAATCTTCTTACTTATTCATGTTAATAGAATAACATGAAAGACAATTTATTTGTAAAAGCATCAATTATAGATGGAGAATTACATTTTCCTATAAAAGCTACAGGTACTAAGTTTAAAAAGTTTTTAAACCAGCTACCTGATAACTCAAAGTTAGAAATTTTTATAGGAGTAAGTGGTGATAAAGGTAGCAATCCTCAATTAGCTAGGTTACATGCTATGATTAGGGAAATAGCGCAAGAAATTGGATACACTTTTGTAGAAGCAAAATTAAACGTAAAGAGAGCTGCCGGACTTTGTTTTGTAAGGGACAAACAAGAGTACTGCAAATCATTTGCAGATTGCGATAAAGATGAGCTAAACCTTGCAATCCAAGCATGTATAGAAATTGGTGATTTTAGCGGTATGAACTTAAGATAACTATTTAACTATAGTCATTTGTGAGTTTATATTTGCTAAAGCATCAGTTATATCTTCTCCTTTTTCAACTAATTTGACTAATTCAGCTAATTCAGATTTTTTTACAGTAGTTTCTGTTTGAAGCTCTAAATCTTGTTCTTTAGCATGATATTTAAAAAGTTGTATTAATGAAAATAATGTGTAAATATTAGATTCAAAAACATCCAATTCAATAGGTTTTTGATCTTCTACAGGCTTAGTGGCTTGATTGACTACATTTTCAAATTTTTTAAAAATCTTAGGCATTTCTGCACCTCTGTCTGAATTTATAATCATTTCATTACAAATTCTTTGCAATCCATGAATATATGCAGGATTTAAAGATATATCTGTAATAGTTTTAGTAAAGTCGTAAGTAACTTGAGAATGTAATTTATCGTCTGACATGGTAATAGTTTTATTTATAATACAAAGATAACGCAAATATGCAAGAAAATATAAATCAAATAAAGAAAACATTAAAATTAAATTTTGAAATATCAGGATGGGATAACATATTAAATCCTTTTTTAGATAGTAAAGAATTTGATAATATAACAGACAAACTGAGTACTTTGGTTGAACAAGATAGAAGATTTACACCTAAATTTAAAGAATCCTTTAATCCTTTTATAGAAACAAAATATCAAGATCTTAAAGTAGTTATAGTTAATCAAGATCCATATCCTCAATTAGGTGTGTCAGATGGATTAGCTTTTAGTTGTTCTAAAACAGGTAAAGCAGAAAAAGCTTTGCAATTTATTTTAAAAGAAACAATAGGCGATTTTACTGAGACAGGTAGAGTTATATATACACCTGAAGAATGTAATTTAAAACGCTGGGCTAACCAGGGTGTGTTATTAATTAATACAGCACTAACATGTGAACTTAATAAAACGGGATCTCATTACAGTATATGGAAATTATTTATTGAATATTTATTTAAAAATATAAATAAAGAAAACAAAGATATAATTTTTGTATTAATGGGTAGAAAAGCTGAAAGTTGGCAATTACTCTTAAATGAGCAAAAAATACTTAAGTGTCCACACCCTACATCTGCCGCATATAACAATAATATTTGGGATGCAGACAAGATTTTTAAAAAAGTAAATGAAGAGTTAAATCTACAGGGTAAAACTTGTATAGTATGGTAATATTTAATATATTTGTAATCACATAATTAATATGAAATGGCTAGTAATCAAACACTTACACAAGAACAAGAAATTAAAAAGTTTAAAAAACGCATTTTAAAAAACTTTGGTGTTAACATACATGTTATTCCTGAAGAAAGTAAAGATTTTAAAATTAGTATTGAAGCGTTACATGTTTGCACTCTTAAAGCATTAAAAGAAAATGAACGTGATTATCATAAACATTATGAAAAAATACAATCTTTATCATACAAAAGCAGATTGAGACCTTTTTTAAGTTATGTTCAAGCAATGTCTTATATAGCTTACAGAGAAGGTTATAGTAAAACTGCTATAGGTAATAGTATTAACAAAAATCATGCAACAATCATTAATTCAGTTAGGCAAATGGACAATGCTTTTTTTACTAAAGACAAAGCAATGATGAAAGCATTTAATAACATTTTAAAAGAAATACATAATTATGTGGGAAATCTTCCAGAAAATTTTAAAAAACAAATTAACTCCAAACCAAACATTTCTTTTGCTTGGAATGAAGCAAAAAATAGCAATACCTTCTGAAATAGAAACTGGAGTTGATGATTTAGTTGAAAAAGGATTTTTAACATATAACAAAAAAGTATATAAATTAACTCCTCAAGCTAAATCATTTATAGCACATTTAGATAATTATTTTATTAAAGCAAAAAAGAAAACTGATATCCAGTTAATGGGTAAAAACTTTTCTGAGCAAATAAATATCTATAGGGAAGTTTTTCCTAATAAAAGACTACCCAGTGGCAAACCAGCAAGAGTTAATGTTAAAATGTTATCAGAATCATTTAGATGGTTCTTTGAAACATATGA
>TARA_R110002153_G_scaffold46685_2_pt1 | contig 10310 bp, 8 predicted proteins | sample TARA_R110002153 | Tara Oceans TARA_R110002153 (sample SAMEA4398193) | marine metagenome | biome: Polar Biome; feature: [SRF] surface water layer (ENVO:00010504); material: water (ENVO:00002006), including particulate matter (ENVO:01000060) such as... | depth 5 m
CAAGAGATTGAGCAATCTCAGCCTCAATACGTTAGCGCCTAATAATTAGCAAGAGAGCCGAGGCCCTCTTGCTTCTCTGCACGAAGGTACTAAGCTAATTCAGTGTGCTCATGAATTACATTAAAGATATCTTTAAAGCTATGTGCTGTAGTGTTGATGTCGACGGGGATGCGCAATGCTCGGCCAATATCCACTGCTGAGATAACACCACGAATATGTTTATCATTGTCATAGACCAGTAAATGTTGCTCGCCCAAATTGCGCATGGTTGCTAATACGTCGCCAATATTTGAGGTTTGGATTTTCTGTAACTTAACCGCGTGCAACTCACTTACTTTAACCATGACATCTGTAACCAATATGTCCGCCCGCTTGACGCCTTTTTGATTGGCGCTCATTAACACTTTACGGCTCAATAAGTCCGCTAGATTCACAATCCCAATTAAATTAAGATTTTGATCAACTACCAATTTAGACCGCACATGAATTTTATTCATGATGTTAATAGTTTCATCAATACTGGTGTCTGCATCAATAATACGCGGACTACGACGACTGAAATCCGTCATTACAAAGGTGGCAGGACTTTCAAGTTCCAGTGGTTCAACAACCTCATTGACTCTTAATGTTTTGACCTCAGATAAAGAAATTGAGGTTAATGCTTTAAAATTGTTCATGGTAACACTCCGACGATAACTAAAATGAAAAGTGAATTAGTACATACAGGTCAAAGTGATATGGGTGGGGCTCTAGCATAAGGTAGCGCGGTCTGGCATAAATACAGTGAAGGGATAACACTGAAGTTTGGGCTGGTCGTTGTTTGCGTGAACTTGAAGGATGATTCAATTGGCACTGCCCAATCAAAATCATGATCATCAATGCTGACATCGACAACTGGCAGAACATTTTGCTCAACACTGATACAAGCAGCTTCGCTTGCATTAGCTTTGAAGCTGACATGCCATGAGAGTAACAGCATGACAATAGTACTCGAGACAAAACCGGCGAGGGGCACACGTTTGTTTGCTATCACTGCAAGTACTTTCATTTTTGCCTTAACTTAAAAGGTTTCCTACTCTAATTCCATTACTAGTGCGAGTAGAGCCTTAACCTAACTATAATGTTACAAACTTTTCTTAACTCAGTATTAAGGAATAGGGGCAATACATGAAATAATCAACTAATAAGCGCGATTTTAATTAAATTGCATCAATTAAAAACAAAATCTCTAGCAGGTTGTTGAATTTTCGCTCTATTGTGGTTCTTGCTGGTATCGTTTTAGACTTTTTGTTATATTCCTCGCCCTTTTTTTGCTCTGGGATTACGCCCCAATTCGCAAGGTAATATTATGTCAAAATTTGTTGTTTGTGCTTTATATAAATTTGTTACGTTGGAAAACTATGAAGAGTTACGCCAACCACTGCTCTCGTTCATGGAAGAAAAAAATATCAAAGGTACCTTATTGCTTGCCTCAGAAGGCATCAACGGCACTGTATCTGGAACGCGTCAAACCATCGATGAACTGCTCGATTACTTAAACCAAGACCCGCGCATGCAACCTATTTCCTTCAAAGAATCTTTGGATGAGACTCAACCTTTCCACCGAATAAAAGTTAAGTTGAAAAAAGAAATTGTCACCATGGGCGTAGAGGGCATAGATCCTTTAAAAACCGTAGGAACTTATGTGCAACCAGCTGATTGGAATGCGCTTATTTCAGACCCCGATGTGTTGGTCATCGATACGCGCAATGACTACGAAATAGAGATCGGCACCTTTACTCACGCGGTCAATCCTAATACCGAATCATTTCGTGAGTTTCCTCAGTACGTAAAAGACAATCTTGATCCTAACAAAAATAAAAAAGTGGCCATGTTTTGTACTGGTGGCATACGCTGCGAAAAATCTACTGCCTATTTAAAAGAACAAGGTTTTGCCGAGGTTTATCATTTAGCTGGTGGCATTCTGAAATATTTGGAAGACGTACCTAAAGAACAGAGTTTGTGGCAAGGCGATTGTTTCGTATTTGATAACCGTGTGGCGGTTAATCATGACCTACAAAAAGGCCATTATGATCAATGTTATGGTTGTCGTTTACCTATTACTGAACAAGACAAGCACAGCCCAGAGTTCGAAAAGGGCGTTAGCTGTCCAAAATGTTATGGTACACATAGCGAGGAACAACTTGCGCGTTTTCGTGAGCGGGAAAAACAAGTTAATCTGGCTCATGCTCGAGAAGAAGAACATTTGGGCTCAGAAGCACGTAAGGCGATTAAACTTAGGCGCCAACAAAAAGCGGCTGGTCGCCGCGCACAGCGCACTGCATTAGGAAAAAGTAATGCTTAGCTATAGTTGCTTTTAGTGCCATGAAAAGCCAGTGAATGCATGGTATTGTGTGCCTATACTACCTCGGAATCACTAAGGGTCATTTCGAAGCCGTATGGGTATAGACACTCGCTAGGCTTAAACGGTAAACTCACTGTAACAAAACTAAAGTTGAATTGACTATGTCTGAACAAAATACACTTTCCGCTGAAAAAATTGCCGAAATTCGCAAAGAATTTGATTTTTTTGATACCGATGCCAATGGTCAAATTGGCCTTGCCGAGTTTGTCGATTTACTTACCATATTGTCGCCAAAAACTAAGGCTAGCCATGTGGAAGAAGGGTTTAACTTAATTGATGAAAACCACGATGGTGCGATTGATTTCGAAGAATTCTTAGAGTGGTGGCAACAGTCTTGGTGGGAATACTAAGCCACTCCAGCTCAACCAATAAAAGCAAGCCCAACTTTTTGATTGGGCTTTTTTGTATTAGCTATTTAGATTCTTATTACTCTTGTTTAAATGTTAATCCAGCATTCTCAGTCAGACGCTTGATTAATTTATCACCCATAGCGGGTGCCGTGGTCCAAATACCCCCTTGTGTGTCTTGCGCATCTTTTACTAAACAAATTGCACTCTCAGCAATCATGCGTGATGTTGAGCCATAGCCGGGATCAAGCTCGCCTGAGACGCTAACTTTAATTTGCTTACCATTTTCATCAATACCCACAAACAAGGCGTCATAAAAACCGGCTTCTCGTTCTTCTTTACTCGGACCTTCGCCGGGTTTTGGCCCTTTGTCTCCTGACATGCTCTTATCAGAAGCAACGGCATTGGCTATTGCCTCACCTTTTTCACCCGGGCCGGTCATCAGCATTTCGTCATAAACAAAATCTTTGCCGTAAGCATAGTCAAGTAGATGATTTGAGCGATGCACATTACGAGTATTGATCGCCGCCATGATAAAACTGGTTACCCAACTGCCGAGATCTTCATCGTAATAGGGTTTGTTGCCATGAGGTTGCTCTGCCCCTTGAAATCCGGGTGTTAAAGAAAATGGGTTGAGCAATAATTGCATTTTTATTGGGTCTTGTTTTGCTGCAATTAGGGTGGCTTTTAAGCTAGCAGCGGTGCCGCCCGAAAAGGTACCACGCATTTTACGTACACGGCCTTTGACTCTAGCAACAGTATGACCCAATTGTTTTTTGGCGAGTTCTTGTAGGTGATAAACACCTAAATCGAAGGGAATAGAATCAAAGCCGCAAGAAAATACGATACGAGCCCCACTTTTTTGTGCAGCTTGGGCATGGGCGTCAATCATTTCACGCATCCACACTGGCTCACCGCAGAGATCAACATAATCGACACCTGAATTAGCACACATCTCAACTAAGTCTGAGCCATACAATTGATAGGGCCCAACCGTGGTTAATACGAGGTTGGTAAGCGCTAACATATCCTTCATGCTGCTGGCATCACTTGAGTCTGCCACTACGAGTGGAGTATCCGATGGCGCACCAATTTCATCTCGAACTTGCGCTAATTTTTGCTCACTGCGACCGGCCATCGCCCAACGTAAGCTAGTATCATTAGCGTATTGTTTGACTAAATATTCGGCGACTAAACGTCCAGTAAATCCTGTTGCGCCATATACAATTAAATCAAATTCTTTTGCACTTTTCATTGAAGCTTCCTAATTCTAAACTGTAATTGATTCTAAAACGCATTAACTATCATCTGTATTTATTTACATAATATAGTTCTATAATTCGAATTGATTGCTGTTTTTTTCGCAAAAAAAAGCGAACTCACTGAGTTCGCTTTAGGATATTGTAGCTAAATTAGGCTGTCACTATCTTACAGGCATTGGTGCCACCAACCGTTTCCATTGCATCACCATAAGTCATGATGAACTGATCGCCTTTTTCAATCAGGCCTAATTCTAACATTATGTTGACTACGTCGTTTTTCAATTGTCCTGGATCGCTGCCCCTAGAGTCAAAAAACACCGGCTTAACACCGCGATATAGGGCCATAATGTTTAATGTTGATTCATGTCGAGAGAGGGCAAATATAGGTAGAGATGTCGTGATACGTGACATCAATAAGGGCGTACTGCCACTTTCTGTCAAAGCCACAATCGCTTTGATTGTTTTTAAGTGATTTGCCGCATAAACAGCACTTAATGCCGTTGTTTCACTGATTGTATTGAAATTCTCGTCCATACGGTGTTTAGATATTTTAATACTTGGATGGGTTTCCGCTCCCTGACAAACCCGGGCCATGGCCGCTACGGTTTCAACAGGATATTCGCCGGCAGCGGTTTCCGCTGACAACATGACCGCATCGGTTCCATCTAATACTGCGTTGGCCACATCCATGACTTCCGCACGTGTTGGCATAGGACTGGTGATCATCGATTCCATCATTTGCGTGGCGGTAATAACCACTTTATTTAATTGACGTGAACGTGAAATGAGTTTTTTCTGCACACCGACTAATTCGGCATCGCCAATCTCAACTCCTAAGTCTCCACGAGCCACCATCACCGCATCAGACGCCTCAATGATGTCATCCATTGCTTCATCACTAGCCACAGCCTCTGCACGTTCCACCTTAGCACACATCATAGCGTTACAACCGGCTTCAACAGCAAGGCGGCGAGCATAACGCATGTCGTCACCATTACGTGGAAATGACACAGCAAGATAATCAACTCCGATAGTGGCGGCTGTTTTAATATCTTCTTTATCTTTTTCTGTCAGAGCTTCAGCAGATAAGCCACCACCTAAACGATTAATACCTTTATTGTTTGATAACTTGCCCGCAACCGTCACTTCGGTATTGATTTTGTTACCTTGCACATCAATCACTCTTAATTGGATGCGTCCGTCATCCAAAAGCAATAGATCGCCTGCGCTGACGTCGCTTGGTAATGCTTTATAATCAATGCCGACTGCATGTTGATTGCCTGCATTACGATCCATATCGGCATCCAAAATAAACGAGTCACCCATTTTTAGAATGATGGAATTATTTTCAAATTTTGCAACACGAATTTTAGGCCCCTGCAAATCACCTAAAATAGCGACATATTTTCCAAGCTTTTTGGCAGCTGCACGTACTCTGTTGGCGCGATTAATATGGTCTTGTGCAGTACCATGAGAAAAATTCATTCTAACGACATTGGCGCCAGCCACAATAATGGCCTCTATTTGCTCAACGGTGTCAGTAGATGGACCTAAAGTTGCGAGTATTTTTGTTCGTCTTAACATGATTATTTTGCCTTGTATTGATGGCGATTATGGTGCTTATATTTGTTCAGCAGTAAAAATCGTGGTTTGTTGTTAGGCTTCGTTGTCTAACGTAACCGTTATAAACTATCATTTATGTAATTTTATTACAGAATGGTAGTTTATTCATAAGCTAAAGTGAAATTTTTCCCTTAATTTCTTTAATATAATGTAAAAAAACAGCCTTTTGGGTCTGTTTAGTCATTTTTCTTATCAAAACGTGAACCGCGTAGGGTGTCTTTAACACGTTTTAAGTTTTCTCTAAATTTATTACCACGGCGCAAAGTGAAACCTGTTGCGAGTATGTCAATTAGGGTTAATTGCGCAATTCTCGATGCCATTGGCATATACATATCTGTATCTTCTGGCACATCCAGCGACAATACTAAATTACATTCTTTACCCAAGGGACTGTCTTTGGAGGTAATACCCACCACGGTAGCATCATTACTGCGGGCTATTTGCGCTATTTCTACCAAACTTTTAGTGCGGCCAGTGTGTGAAATTAACACCACAACATCGTCTTCTGTGCAATTCATACAACTCATACGCTGCATCAGGATATCTTCGAAATAAATTATGGGCACATTGAAACGGAAAAATTTATTTAAGGCATCGTGCGCAACAGAGGCTGATGCCCCTAATCCAAAGAATGAAATTTTCTGCGCCTGTGTCAGTAAATCGACCACTCGATTGATAGTAGGAATATCAACCGATTGTCTTGCAACTTCAAGTGAGGCCATCGTCGATTCAAATATTTTCTTGGTATATTCTTCTGGACCATCATGTTCTTCAACATGGCGGTTAACATAAGGCGTGCCATTCGCTAAACTTTGTGCAAGATGCAATTTGAAATCAGGGTAACCTTTGGTATCCAGGCGCCGACAAAAACGGTTAACCGTCGGTTCGCTAACATCGGCCATTTTAGCGAGAGTAGCAATGCTACTGTGAATGGCGGTTTGTGGATTAGCTAAAATGACTTCAGCTACTTTTCGTTCAGATTTACTAAACGCGGCGTTGTGTTGAGTTATTTTTTCTAGAATATTCATACTTGCGTCAAAAACTTCATTATAATTGTTTTTTGTAGCCATACTTTAACACTGTAAATGACTACTCGGGTACTAGAGTTGTAATTTATTAACAGGAATAGATCCAGTTTACGCCACTTTTTTACGAAATACAGGGGTAATTGTGGGGTGAATGGGTGTATTAAGTTGTAAAATTACTACATTTAATGTTAACTTTTAGCACAGATTCTTATTGTTTGTGGTCTTACTTGATTAAGTCACTGCAATCATTCAATTCGTTTAAGCAGATAGGCAGATAAAAATGGTTTTGGAAAATTCATTCGAACCTTGTGATTTTGTTTTGTTCGGCACAAAAGGTGACTTGGCACGTCGCAAACTTCTTCCTTCTTTATACCAACTCGAAAAAGCGAAGCTGATGCATGCGGACTCCACCATTATTGGTGTTGCACGTAATGAGCAGACAGATAGCGAATATATTGCGATGGTAAAAGAAAATGTTGAAATGTTTACCAAGGAACCTTTGTGTGAGGAGACTTGGGAGCGATTTTCATCAAAATTGGCTTACGCTTGCATTGATATGAAAAACCCGAAGGGGTATTCAGCCTTTAAGGCCCATTCTAAAACTGGGCGTTTAATGGTGTGTTATTTCGCCACTCCTCCGTCAATTTTTGGTGATATTTGTCGAGGTTTAAAGGCCGCTAATGTCATCACTAAAAATATGCGTGTTGTATTAGAAAAACCCATTGGCCACGATTTGGCGTCTTCTAAGGTGATTAATAATCAGGTTGCTGAGTTTTTTGATGAAACCCAAATTTACCGTATTGATCACTACTTGGGTAAAGAGACAGTACTTAATCTTATTGCTCTGCGCTTCGCCAATTCTATTTTTGCGACAAACTGGGATCATAATTGTATTGACCATGTGCAAATAAGCGTGGCCGAGTCAGTGGGTATTGAAGGGCGGTGGGGCTATTTTGATGAAGCCGGGCAAATGCGTGATATGGTGCAAAATCACCTGTTACAAATACTGACCTTGGTTGCAATGGAGCCGCCAGCAAACTTAGATGCCGACAGTATTCGAGACGAAAAGTTAAAAGTACTTAAATGTTTGCGGCCAATTAATTCATCAAATATGCGTGAAAAGACCGTCCGTGGACAATATGTTGGTGGTTTTGTCAAAGGTAAAGAAGTCCCAGGCTATCTTGATGAGCCTGACGCCAATGTTAGTAGTAAAACCGAAACATTTGTTGCCATTAAAGTTGAGTTAGACAACTGGCGTTGGGCGGGTGTGCCTTTTTACTTGCGCACTGGCAAACGTCTACCTGGAAAAACCAGTGAAGTGGTTATTTTCTTTAAACGCCAACCACACAATTTGTTTAAAGACAGTTTTCCACAATTACCACCTAACAAACTCACTATCAGACTGCAGCCCGATGAAGGTGTTGAAATGACGGTAATGAATAAAGTACCAGGTTTAACAAGCACCGGTTCAATGGATTTACAAAAATCTCGTTTGAATTTGAGCTTTTCTGAGACGTTCAAAGGCGAACGCATCGCTGATGCTTATGAAAAATTATTACTTGAAGTCATGTTAGGTAATCAGGCTCTTTTTGTGCGTCGCGACGAAGTTGAAGCCGCATGGAAATGGGTGGATGGAATTTTAGATGCATGGCGTTCAAGCAATGAGCCGCCTGAACCCTATCAAGCCGGAACTTGGGGCCCTACTGAATCGATCGCCCTAATGGCACGGGAAAACCGTTCTTGGTACGAAAGTAAGATTGGGAAAAAAATAATGCCTTTACGTCAGTCTTTGTATGAAAACACAGATGCCTTGAATCAGGACTTTTGTCAGCGCATTGCTGTGATTTTACAGCAGGCCATTGAGACAGATGGTCGTGCTAGTCTGGTTGTATCAGGTGGAAGAACACCTGCTGCCTTGTTTGATGCCCTGTCAAACCTTAGTTTAGATTGGAGCAAGGTTGATGTTAGTTTGGCCGACGAACGTTGGGTTGATACAGACAACGACGCTTCTAACGAAAAAATGCTTCGGACTAAGTTATTAGTTAACAGAGCCGCGCTGGCCAATTTTGTCGGTTTAAAAACACCGCATGGTGATGCTGCAGATGCTATTGACGCTTGCACGACAAACTTTGCTCATTTTAAGCGTCCTTTTGATGTACTGATTCTTGGTATGGGTGAAGACGGACATACTGCATCTTTGTTTCCGTGTTCAGAACAGATTTCACAAGGATTGGATCTTGATTCAGGCAAAACCTTTCTTGCTGTGCAACCGACGACTGCTCCTAATCAGCGTATGACCTTTACTTTGCCAGCCTTGATTACTAGTAAACATGTGTTTTTGCATTTAACTGGCGACAGTAAAAGAGAAGTACTGGCTAAGGCTTTAGCTGATAACAATGAATTAGAGATGCCCATCCGCGCAATATTAAACAATGCCAACGTCGAACTAATGTGGGCACCATAGGAGAACATCATGAATACGCTTATTCAGGAAGTAACACAACGAATTATTGAACGTAGCCAAGCACCACGGGCCGCTTATTTAGCTAAAATTGAAAAAGCACGCCTTCAAGGACCGCATCGAGGTGTTTTGTCATGTGGTAATTTAGCCCACGGCTTTGCCGCTTGTGGTACTGAAGAAAAAGCTGATTTGCGTAGCATGGTAAAAGCCAATATTGCCATTGTATCATCGTACAATGATATGTTGTCTGCACACCAACCCTATGAAGCTTACCCAGCAAAGTTAAAAAAAGCCATTGTTGCGGTAGGTAGTGTTGCTCAGTTTGCCGGCGGTGTTCCTGCCATGTGTGATGGGGTGACGCAAGGTAATCCAGGTATGGATTTAAGCTTGATGAGCCGTGATGTAATTGCTATGGCAACTGCTGTTGCACTGTCACACAACATGTTTGATGGCACGTTAATGCTAGGGATTTGCGACAAAATCGTACCCGGTTTATTAATCGGCGCTTTAAGTTTTGGTCATTTACCTACGGTATTTGTACCTGCGGGTCCTATGCCTTCAGGTCTTCCCAATAAAGAAAAAGCCCGAGTACGTCAAGCTTATGCAGAAGGCAAAGTGGGTCGTGAAGCCTTACTTGAAGCCGAATCACAATCATATCATTCTGCTGGTACCTGTACTTTTTATGGTACCGCCAACAGTAATCAATTAGTGGTCGAAATGATGGGTTTGCACTTACCTGGTTCATCTTTTGTCAATCCAGGTACGCCTTTGCGCGACGCCCTAACCGATGCGGCTGCCCGTCAGGTTACACGTATTACCGACTTAGGCGACAACTACATGCCAATTGGCCATATTGTTGATGCCAAATCATTGGTTAACGGTTTGGTCGGTTTGTTGGCAACAGGTGGCTCAACTAACCATACTATGCATTTAGTGGCAGTAGCACGCGCTGCTGGTTACATCATCAATTGGGATGACTTTTCGGATATTTCAAATGCCGTACCTTTATTAACCCGAATCTATCCTAATGGCTCAGCTGATATCAATCACTTTACGGCAGCAGGTGGTATGGCGCTGTTAATTAAAGAGTTGTTGGGCGCAGGCTTATTGCACAACGACGTTAACACCATTTGTGGTAGAGGCTTAGATGCATATACTAAAGAGCCTTTCCTAAATGATGGCGTA
>TARA_R110002153_G_scaffold2473_1_pt1 | contig 10308 bp, 11 predicted proteins | sample TARA_R110002153 | Tara Oceans TARA_R110002153 (sample SAMEA4398193) | marine metagenome | biome: Polar Biome; feature: [SRF] surface water layer (ENVO:00010504); material: water (ENVO:00002006), including particulate matter (ENVO:01000060) such as... | depth 5 m
TAAAGGGGTTGTTTATTTTTCTAATGAAAGAACTGCTATAATTTCTGATATAGTAAATGGAACTGCAAATGGAGATACAAGTTTAGATTTTCAAACAAGAAGTGCAGGAGCAAGGGCGTCAGCTATGTTTATTGATGAATTTAGAAACGTCGGCATCGGGACGACCGCTCCGAATGAAATTTTGCATCTTAACAGTTCTGCAACACCAAGATTATTATTTACAGACTCTGCAACAGGCAGCGTTTCGGGTTCTGACGGGATGTTCTTGGGTATAGCGGGTGACCAAGGTTTTAACATTTGGAACTACGAAAATACTTACACAAGATTCGCTGTAAACAACTCGGAGGCTATGCGTATCACCTCTGGTGGCAACGTAGTAATAGGAACAACCACATCAGGAACGGCATATGCCCTTGAGGTACACAGTCTTGTAGGTCAGACAGGCTCTATTGAAGGGCGTGGGTCAATCAAGATAACAAGTGGAGCATTAGGGGTTAACGTAACACCATCAGGCACAGCGGGACGTATTGACGCTTCCAACGATATCGTGGCCTACTCATCATCCGATGAAAGGCTGAAGGAGAATATCACCCCTATCACAGATGCTACAGAGAAGGTCAAGCAGCTCACAGGAATTGAGTTTGACTGGAAGGAGGAGTTTAAAGACGCTCACGGACACGAAGGACACGACACCGGGGTAATCGCCCAGCAGGTGCTAGAAGTGATGCCTACGGCAGTGCGTGAGAACGACAACGGATACCTAGCGGTGCGTTATGAGAAGCTTATTGGACTCCTAATCGAATCCAACAAGGAGCTTGCAGCGCGGACTGAAAGGCTAGAGGGCCTCGTCGAACTAATGCTAAAGTAAGATGGCTGTACCAGCATCAGGGACACTCACTATGTTGGGCATCGCCCAAGAGAGGATGTATGGGACCTACGGCACAGGGACCATCACAGGGCCTATCGTCACAACAGACCTTATCAACGGAGGCAACACCGGAGGCTCCGGCAACAGCTACCCCGCGCTTAACACCAGCAGCCCCTCCAAGCCCAACACCACCGCGCCCCACGCTATGAGCGAGTGGTATAGCTACGACCAGGACTACGAGCAGTGGAGAAGCTTTGATATCTTAGATCAGGGATTCGGTGAAGGGTCAGAGGCTTGTGAAAGTGAAGAGCCGGACAACCTAACACTATACTACGACTCAGGGGCTTCAGGCACAGGAGCCGCTTGCCCAGCAACCGGTGTAACGCTCTATACAGACACCGCTTTGTCGTCTGTATTTGATGGTGACCATCAGTGGTTCAAGTCATCGCAGTGTGGTAAGGCATATTTAATTGAGACCGATGGATTCCTTGAAGGGATAGAGGTGTGTTGATAATATCATTACCTTTAACAAATAAATAAAAACATAATTATGGTAACTTACAATTGGAACTGTAGAACGGTAGACGCTAGACCTTTAGAGGACGGAGAGACAGATGTGGTATACAATGTCCACTGGATAGTGACGGGAACTTCAGATGTGCTGAACCCAGAAGGCATCGCTTATTCAGCCACTAACATAGGCACACAAATTGTCCCTTGGAACCCAGGGGGTACGTTTATACCATTTGTGGATTTAACGAACGATATCGTTGTTGGATGGACACAGGATGCTATGGGCGCAGAGCAGGTAACTGCTATTGAAGCTAGTATTGACTCTCAGATTGACTCTTTGATCACACCCACCAGCGTTACCTTAACTGTTGGAGATCCAGCACCACCGGTGGTATAATATCGTTATATTTTTCATACCTTTGGGGAGTAATAATCTAAAATAATTAAAATGGAGAATCTAACAGAAAAAGAACTTGAGACCCTACAAACATTGGTCAATGAATTTAACTCGCTAAAGATCCAGCTTGGAGATACAGTGCTGTCTCAGACAGCTATCTCAGAGAAGGTGGTAGAGGTAAAGGGGGTCTATGCAAAAGAGGAGAAAAAGTTAATTGATAAATACGGCACAGACGCAGTAATCAATATCCAGACAGGAGAGATTACTAAAGCAGAGGCTGAAGAAAAAGAGTAAGAATGGCAAAGATTAGCACATACGCAATTGATACAGTACCAACAGTCTACGATAAAGTTATTGGGACAGAGGTCGATAATGAGGATCTGACTAAGAACTACACGATTAGTTCCATTATTTCTCTTGGAGTAGATGCGGGTGTGGTAAAGCTAATTTCACCAGATAACAGTATTTGGACATTAGCCATATCGGACGCGGGAGTCATCTCTGCCTCGAAATAGGATGGATATTAGAAAAATCTCTATAGGCCCCGACTACAAGTCAGGGGCGATGCACTACCTTGTAGGGCAGGAGATATTGAACGGAAACTTTTTTATCCATTTAATCAAAAGGGACGGAGACTCTATTGTTGTATATATCCAAAGCGATGATGAGGTGCTGCTATGGAAGGAGTTTACCGCCACTATGCCTATCTCTATTGAGTACAATATAAACTTTTAAGTATGTCCACAGAACAGATGCAAGCACGGATTGATGTGCTTAATAGTGAAAAATTAAATACCGATGACTTTGGTGAGCAGATGGAGATTGCTGACGAGATTCATAATATTGAAATGAAATTAAACGGAACCAAGCCGACAGATTCATACATAGATTGTATCGGTTGTGGCTCGTAAACTAAGCTATGAAATCACCATTTGCGTTTATTGCTAGACCTGTAAAAGGGAGGAGGTATAATAACACGAAAGAAATAGCAGGTATTGATCTAATTATCAGCACCGACCAGGAGAACCATAATTTTTCAAATAGACAGGCTGAGGTTGTAGAAGTCCCCATAGGGTACAAAGGCCCAGTAAAGGAGGGTGACATTCTATTGGTACACCACAACGTCTTTAAGTACTACAACGACATTAAGGGTAAGGTGCAAAGCGGCCAGAGCTTCTTTAAGGACGACTTGTTTTTAATAGACACCGAGCAGTTCTATATGTACAAGAACGAAGATGGGTGGAACGCCTACGACAGGTACTGCTTTGTGAAGCCCGTAGATGTTGAGGAGTCTTACATCTATAAGCCTATATCCAACGAGCCATTGGTTGGTATAATGAAGTACCCAAATGAATACCTTACAGCCCAGGGAGTTAAGAAGGGAGATAGGGTGTCTTTCCAGCCTGAGAGCGAGTACGAATTTGATGTAAGTGGAGAGACCCTTTACAGGATTTATGACCATCAAATAACCATACTTCTATGAGCAAGCAAGACTTTAGGTATTGGGAGGATATGTGGAATGATGAGATAGAAAATCAGTTGCCTATAAAGAAAGTTAAAAGGATAAAGAATGAACTCAAAAGAAATAAAATTAAAAATAATAGAGGCGGGCTACAAGGCGGTGGAACAACTGATTCAGGTATCAAAGGAGGCGATTATTAAGCACGACCCTGAAGATGACATCTCTGCTGATAGGCTGAAGAATGCTGCCGCTACCAAGAAGCTGGCAATCTTTGATGCGTTTGAGATACTAAGCAGGATAGAAGCAGAGAAGGAGGCGATAGAGTCCCTAGAGAAGGGACCGAGTAGAACTGATACAAAACAAGGGTTTGCAGAAAGAAGGTCAAAGTGATTTGTACGCCGTACTCACGGATGTAGTGCCCAAGAACGTCTTAACTAGCAAGAATAGGGCGAGGTCTTGGAAGTACGGCTATGAGGAGAAGTATGACATTATTATCATCTCCAAGGACGGGACGGTAGGTGCTGTGGTCTCTATTCAGGGCCTACGCATTGCTCTACCTCTAATGAAAGACTGTTTTGAGAGGAACAATAAGACAGCCAACCAGTACTGGGAGCGCCAGCCCCTTCCCAAGGTGCTTTCTAGGGTGCAGTCCATATTCCAATGGAATGATATGCCCACTGAATTTAAGAATCAGTGGGTGGACTACATTGAGGCTGAGTTTGATAGACGCGAGATGGGGATGTGGTTTAAGTCCAACGGAGCTCCAGCCTACATAACCGGGGCGCACTATATGTACCTCCAATGGACATCTATTGACATCGGATATCCAGACTTCCGAGAGGCCAATAGGCTTCTGTTCCTGTTCTGGGAAGCCTGCAAGGCTGACAAGCGAAGCTTTGGGATAGACTACCTGAAGATTAGACGTTCAGGGTTTTCTTTTATGTCCTCGTCAGAATGTGTCAACACAGGCACTCTTGCTAAAGACGCAAGGATAGGGGTGCTATCTAAGACGGGTGCTGACGCTAAGAAGATGTTTACCGACAAGGTCGTCCCTATCGCTAACAGGCTGCCGTTTTTCTTTAAGCCTATACAGGACGGTATGGACAAGCCGAAGACGGAATTAGCGTTCAGGATCCCCGCCTCAAAGATTACTAAGAAGAATATGTTTGACTCCACAGACAATGAGCTGTATGGTCTAGATACCACCATTGACTGGAAAAACACCGATGATAACTCCTATGACGGAGAGAAGCTGCTGCTACTGGTCCACGATGAGAGTGGTAAGTGGATTAAGCCTAATAACATCCTTAATAACTGGCGCGTAACAAAGACCTGCCTAAGGTTGGGTAGTAAGATTATCGGTAAGTGTATGATGGGCTCTACCTCCAATGCCTTGTCTAAGGGTGGCGGCAACTTCAAAAAGCTTTATGAGGACTCAAACATCTTTGAAAGAAACGCCAACGGCCAGACCAAGAGTGGTTTATACAGCCTGTTCATTCCTATGGAGTGGAATATGGAGGGGTTCATTGACAGGTTCGGTATGCCCGTACTCCGCACACCGAGTAAACCCGTGCTAGGGATTGACGGTGAGCTAATACATAAGGGTGCTATTGACTACTGGCAAAACGAAGTGGAGTCATTGAAGAACGATGCTGATGCCTTAAATGAGTACTACCGACAGTTTCCTAGGACGGAGTCCCACGCCTTCCGCGATGAGAGCAAGCAGTCCATATTTAACCTTACCAAGATATACCAGCAGATAGACTATAACGACTCCCTGATAATGGACCACCACCTTACCCGTGGAAATTTAGTTTGGAAGAACGGGATGAAAGATACCGAGGTGGTGTTCAACCCCGATACAAGGGGCAGGTTCTATGTTTCTTGGACTCCAGACAAGGGGCTACAGAACAGGGTAGAGAGCAAAAACGGAATAAAGTATCCAGGCAATCCACACCTAGGGGCCTTTGGATGTGATAGCTACGATATCTCAGGGGTCGTAGGTGGCGGCGGCTCTAATGGGGCACTACACGGAAAGACACAGTTCCATATGGATAACGCACCTATCAATGAGTTCTTCTTAGAGTACATAGCCAGGCCACAGACGGCAGAAATGTTTTTTGAAGATGTCCTTAAGGCTTGTGTTTTTTATGGTATGCCCATCTTAATTGAGAACAATAAACCTCGGCTTTTGTATCATTTTAAGAATAGAGGCTATAGGGGGTTCTGTATGAACAGGCCCGACAAACACTACAATAAACTGTCAAAAACTGAGCGTGAGCTGGGTGGTATACCTAACTCAAGTGAAGATGTAAAACAGGCACACGCCTCTGCCATTGAATCTTACATAGAGGGACACATAGGGTTTAAAAACGAAGACGAGATGGGTGACTGTATATTTATGAGGACCCTAGAGGACTGGGCTAAGTTCGATATTACCAACAGAACTAAGTTTGATGCAAGTATTTCATCGGGATTAGCAATAATGGCAACCCAAAGACACCTGTACACACCGCAGTCAAAAGTTTCTAAAATAAAGGTTAACTTTGCGAGGTATAGTAATAAGGGTACAAATAGCGAGATTATTAGATGAAGAAGGTAGACATAAACATATCATCTGCAGGTTTCCCCAGTCAGTTTGTTTCAGATAGCGAAAAGGCTACGGATGAGTTTGGTTTACAAATCGGACAGGCCATTCAATATGAGTGGTTCAAAAAGGACGGGAACAGCTGCAGGTTCTACAATCAATGGGGGGATTTCCATCGGCTGAGACTGTATGCAAGAGGAGAGCAGTCTGTTGCAAAGTACAAAAATGAATTAGCAATTGATGGCGACCTGTCCTATCTAAACTTAGACTGGACTCCTGTACCGATCCTTCCTAAGTTTGTAGACATTGTTGTCAACGGGCTGCAAGGCAGGGAGTTCGTCCCTAAAGCTTTCGCTCAAGACGCTATATCTCAGTCCAAGAGAAGCAAGTACCAGCAGATGATAGAAGGGGAGATGGTAGCCAAGCCTTTGCTAGAAACCATACAGAAGAAAACGGGAATCAATCCTTTTACAGTCGAGCCTGATACACTGCCAAATTCTGATGAAGAACTTAAGCTATATATGCAGCTTAACTATAAACCTGCCATAGAGATTGCTGAAGAAGAGGCTATTAACACATTATTCGAGTCTAATCATTATGATGATATCAGGAAACGGTTAGATTATGATATGACCGTCCTGGGTATCGCTTGCGCTAAGCACGAGTTCTTAATGGGTGATGGCGTAAATATTAACTACGTTGACCCTGCGAACATTGTATACAGCTACACGGAGGACCCGTACTTTAAAGACTGCTTCTATTGGGGTGAGATTAAGACCCTCCCCATTGTAGAGCTAACAAAGATTGACCCCTCGTTAGACAAGGATGACCTGGAAGAGATATCACAATCTTCTCAGAGTTGGTACGATTACTATAACACAGCTCAGTTCCAACAAAACGATGTCTTCTACAGGGATACCGCGACCTTGATGTATTTCAACTACAAGACCACCAAGAAGGTAGTATATAAGAGGAAGGTCAAAGACAACGGCAACGTGAGTATGATTGAAAAGGACGATTCCTTTAACCCGCCCGAAGAGATGCAGGCGGAGGGTAACTTCACCAAAGAGTCTAAGACCATTGACGTATGGTATGAGGGCGTTATGGTTATGGGAACCAATATCTTGCTTCAGTGGAAGATGATGGAGAATATGGTTAGACCTCAGTCAGCCACACAACACGCCATTCCTAACTACGTCTGTGCTGCCCCTAGAATGTACAAAGGGGCTATTGAGTCTCTAGTACGAAGGATGATACCCTTTGCTGACTTAATTCAGATTACCCATCTGAAGCTTCAGCAGGTAATATCGCGGGTTGTTCCTGACGGTGTCTTTATTGATGCTGATGGACTTAATGAGGTAGACCTAGGCACAGGCGCAGCCTATAATCCTGAAGATGCATTGAGGCTGTATTTCCAAACAGGTAGTGTAATCGGCAGAAGCTACACGCAGGATGGTGACTTCAATCAGGGAAAAGTACCAATTAAAGAGCTGCAGTCTTCATCAGGCGCTTCTAAGACTCAGATGCTCCTCACAAACTACAACCATTATCTTAATCAGATTAGAACGGTTACGGGACTGAATGAGGCTAGAGACGCAAGTATGCCGGATCCCAACTCATTAGTTGGGCTACAGAAGATGGCAGCCCTTAATTCAAATGTTGCGACACGCCACATCTTGGATGCAAGTCTATATATCTATAGGAGCCTTGCCGAGGCCATAACTTACAGGGTAGCAGATATCCTGGAGTACTCTGACTTCAAAGAAGAGTTTATCAATCAGATTGGCAAGTACAATGTCTCCATCCTAGGAGATATTAATGACCTATACATCTACGACTTTGGTATTTTCATTGAGATGTCTCCAGATGAGGAGCAGCGTCAGCAGCTTGAGCAGAACATTCAGATGGCTTTATCTAAGGGGGATATAAACCTTGAGGATGCTATTGACATTAGGGAGCTTAGGAATATGAAACTTGCGAACCAACTCCTTAAGCTCAAGAGAATTAGCAAGCAGGAGAGAGAGGAAAAAATGGCAATGCAACAGCAGGCTATGCAGGCACAGCAAGCACTAAAGGCACAAGAGATGGCGGTGCAAGCTAATCAAATGAAATTGCAGGCTGAAACTCAGGCTAAGATGCAATATCGTCAGGCAGACATTTCTTTTGAGATAGAAAAGATGAAGCAGGAGGCTCAGCTTAAGTCTATGTTGATGAGAGAGGAGTTCGAAATGAATATGCAGTTAAGACAGGCTGATGGTCAACAGTTACAGAGTAGAGAGACGCAAAGAGAAAAGGCTAAGTCAGAAAGAATATCTCAAGCAAGCACTGATCAGTCACAGCTTATAAATCAACGCAAGAACAATTTACCGCCAAAGAACTTTGAATCTAACGAGGACAGTCTTGATGGTTTTGACTTAGCAGAATTCAATCCTAGATAATTGCTTAACTTTGTATAAATCTAAATCTAATATAAAATGGAAATTAAAGTAAAGGCATACGATGGAGACGGTGATAATAAATCGTCTCAACAAATCGAAAGGGAACTGTTGGAGAAGCACGAAGAAAAATTCTCCGGTGAAGTAGCTTCCCACGATGAGGCACAGGAGCTGGTAGTTCCAGAAGAAACGACTAAGGAGGAGACTCCAGAGGTTAAACAAAATATAGAAATCCCTTCTCAGGAATTAACTGAAGATGAGGTTCTAAAATTTATTAGTAAAAGGTATGGGAAGGAGATTGACTCATTGGATGAGTTGAATCAAACTAGGGAAGAGAATGAACCCCTCCCCGAAGATGTTTCCCAGTACCTTAAATACAAAAAAGAAACAGGTCGAGGAATCAATGACTTCTATGAATTACAGAAGGACTTTGATGAAATGTCACCTGATAAATTGCTGAGAGATTATCTTACTGCAACCGAGAGGGGTTTAGACCCTGAAGACATTGATGACTTATTGGAAGATTTTGGTTTCGATGAGGATGTTGATGACGAACGGCAGATTAAGAAAATTAAACTGGCAAAGAAAAAAACTATTGCGAAAGCCAAAGATTACTTTGCTGAACAACAGGAAAAATACAAAGTCCCTCTTGAGTCGAGAAGGGATGTGTCTCCTGAAAGTTCTGCAGATGCTGAGGCATATAAGCAGTATATAGCTGACGCTAAAACGACAGAAGAAGAAACGTCTCGTATAAGAGAGGTTTTTTTGGAAAAGACGAACGATGTGTTTAGTGAGTTCAAAGGTTTTGAATTTACGCTTGACGACAACAAAGTTCTATTTTCACCTGGTGATGCTGCTGAGTTACAGAAAATACAATCCGACCCCACCTCTTTTGTTGAAAAACATAGGGCCGAGGACGGTAGTATTCGTGACGCAGCGGGTTACCATAAGTCATTAGCTATGGCGATGCAACCTGACAAGTTTGCGAAGTTCTTTTATGAGCAAGGGAAATCTGCGGCCGCGGATGACCAAATGAGAAAGTTAAAAAATGTCAATATGACAACTCGCTCTGCTCCTGAGACATCGTCAACAAAATCGGGTCTGCAAATTAAGTCTATAAACCCAGACCACGGTAAGGGTTTAAAGATTAGGAATAGAAACAAATAATCATTAAAAAATAAAAAAAATGGCTGTATCCGCAATCCCCGGTTTCGACTTGCAACCGAGTGCACAAAGAGTGCCTGTAAGTACAAACTACATTACCAACTTCGATTTCTTGAATCAGTATCTTCCTGATACTTACGAAAAGGAATTCGAGCGTTACGGTAATCGCACAATCGCATCTTTCCTTAGAATGGTAGGTGCTGAAATGCCTTCTAACTCTGACCTTATCAAATGGGCTGAGCAAGGAAGGTTACACACTAAGTACACCAATGTATCCACACCGGCTGTACTTAACGCTGACGTAGCAACTTTTACAGTTGCTGATGTTTTAAATCCTGCTTTCGTAAATGCGGCAACAGGTTCAATCGCAATTAGAGTAGGACAAACTGTCTTTATCTCTGACAACGCAGGCGCAGGCAGCGGAAAGGCTATCGTTACCGCAGTCGACTATGCAGCAAGAACCTTTGATGTAGCATTCTATGCTGCTGGCGGTTTGTTTGTCGCAGGTGCTGCGAAGGTCTTCTCGGTATTTATCTATGGTTCTGAATTCAGAAAAGGAACTGAAGGTATGGCAGGGTCTCTAGAAGCTGATGATTTCATCTTCGAGAATTCCCCTATTATCATTAAGGATAAGTACGCAGTATCAGGTTCTGATATGGCTCAGATTGGCTGGGTTGAGGTTACCACCGAGAACGGTGCTTCAGGCTACCTATGGTACTTGAAATCAGAGCACGAGACTCGTCTACGTTTTGACGATTATCTTGAGACTGCAATGATTGAGGCCGTTCCTGCTGAAGCAGCATCGGGTGCTATCGCAACTACAGGTGATGTAGGCAACAAAGGTTCTGATGGTATTTTCTACGTTGTAGAGAACAGAGGAAA
>TARA_R110002153_G_scaffold114365_3_pt1 | contig 10301 bp, 20 predicted proteins | sample TARA_R110002153 | Tara Oceans TARA_R110002153 (sample SAMEA4398193) | marine metagenome | biome: Polar Biome; feature: [SRF] surface water layer (ENVO:00010504); material: water (ENVO:00002006), including particulate matter (ENVO:01000060) such as... | depth 5 m
CGTTCGGGCAATTTGACAAAAGCCAATCAATTACATCTTGAGCCAGACCCTCTAGGACTTCCCAAGCGGCGAAATCATCGCCCGTTGTCATTGCCTCGCTGATTACTACTTCAATGTCTTTCAACTTGCTATGGCCTTCTTGCTGGAGCTTAGAAACTATGGCCTTGAATCTCGTTATAGTTCCCTTTTCAAAAGAGTTGTAAAGGCTGGTCTGAATCCCTTGGTCGATGCTCGTTAAAAAGCAGTGCATACCAATCCCATCTGAATTCGTTATTAAATAATCAAGATGCTTTTTTTGTTCTTCTGTGTAGTCGCCCATTTCTGGCGAAGATACGAGCGGTTCAAATTTTTCATTCTGGTTTGATAGGTCTATAGCTGCGGCCATTCGGTCGAACTTTTCAGTCTTGGGCCATGTCTTAAATGCTTGCCTAATTACTGTCTTCAAAGACATTTGGATGTAGTCAGTTTTCCAAGGTCCAGAACCTTTTTTGCCTGATTCTGATCTCATCATAATTGCGTCTGTTTCCGCTTTGCTCATTTCGTTAGTTAAATAAGCGCCTTTGATAGTTTTCGCAACACAATAAAACCCAACCACTTCGCCTCGGTTTTTGAAGGCGTTAAACGTGTGGCTTGGCTTAACGTCCACACCTAAATTGGTGTAAACGTCCTCAGCATAAACGGCTTTTGCTTGCACGAATTCCAAAGTCCCTGACTGAATCGCAAGGTCACACATCCCCATGTAAGACACATCAAGGCAGATTTTCCCGCCCCTTGGCACAAAGTACGCCTGTTTTTTTGCAGGGTTGAGAGATAGTCCTATAGATGCCACGTTAGACATGGCATGAAGTAGGGATAGGGGTGATTGCCTCGCTATTTTTTCAAGATACGGATTTGCGGAAAATAGCTGTAACGCAAAACTTTGCTCTTGATCGAATAGCATACCCGCGGGAGCATTCTCAAATTTCGGCTCTGCCTTTTGAAGAAACTCAACTAATTCGCTCATTCTTATTTGCTCCTGTATGAATTTGGTTTTAAGCCGGAGCCCAGTAGGTGTTGACTGGCCGGTATGTGCAATCCCAAGTATCCACTACACGCCCGTCTGAGACAGCAGTAAGGTGCCCAGAGTTTCTGACCACAGCAGCGTTAGGACCATCCCAATTCCGCAATTTGATCATTTTATTTAGGTGATTACGCGGAGGCTTGTTGCGTACCCATCCCAAGTCCTTTTCAAGATATCGCTGCCAGACTTTGTCATGATTAGGATAAGCACCTATCTCTAAACCGATTGCCATCAAGTCACCAAACACTTTTCGGTAAGGCAAATTAGCGGCTACTGATATAGCTCGAATCACGCAATCAGCTTTAAATGATTTGCAAATTCGACCCGAGTCATCGCCAGTGATCTCTTGATATTGCATGATCTCACTCATCCTTATTTGCTCCAATCGAATTGATTAAATTGCTGGATCGGCGTGATCCCGTCCAGAAACCGAATTGCGCCAGATTCTAAATGCTCGCCAAAGATCAAACTTTCCATTTCCTTTGACTGAAGTATTTTCTCTGCGATGCGCTCATTTTGGCAGTTGGTGTAGTGCTCGCAAACATCACAATGGAACTTCTCAAACGGTTCGAGCGGTACGTCACAGCGTTGGCAGGTGCTCATTTCCTCGCCCCTAATACATCGCCATGTGCTCGCGCAAAATCCCTTCCTGACTCTTTGTTGGCCGCGTCTATGTGCTCTTGGTTTGGATTGTCTGAAATTAGTCGAAGAGGGCTTTTATAATCCTGTTCTTCTGTCTTTCCCCACTGTGACGAGTAATTATTTGATGCAAAATGCTCAACAATTTTTAAGGCGCAAACTCCGATTTCAGTCTTTAGCTGTTCAAATTTACCTAAGTCAGTTTCTTCAGACGCGCCCAATATCTTTATCGCCAATTCCATCGAATCTTGTGCGCTGGCCTCGCTTAATGCCATCCCCACAAAATCGGCCTTGGTGTATCTCATTTTGTTAGAAAATTCTTCCGCTAAAAATTCGCTAAGTGCGTGATTCATGCTCATTTTTTAAACTCCAATAAAAGGGGCGGCAACGAGCATGCCCATAGCGACAAAAAGAATGCAAGAGCCAACAGCATAAAAAAACTCTTCGATATTTTTCCGTTTGATCATTTCATTCTCCAAAAAAAGGGGGCCAGACCTCGGCCCAATCTCAGGGGGTTGTTTAATTCGGTTATTTACAAATTAGTGCAAAATACCTGATTTTGTTAGCTTAAAAAGTGCTTCTTTAAATGTGTGCGAGTGAGTTTTATCTGTCACCCGAATGCTTCGGTTTTTGATGGCATCGGGCGAGACACCACGCTTTTTCGCAGTTTCCTTTATCGTTAAAAGGATTCGGTCTTGGGCGGTTTCGATTTCTTTTGCGGTTATTCGTATTGTTTTCATGCCAAAATTATAACTATAGTTATGCTAATTGCAAGCAATAAAAATAATATAAGTTATTTAATTTCTGAAAGGCGCAAAAAACCCACGATGGGCAGACTCTATTAATCGGGGATTTCTTAATTTATCACTTATCGGTTTTCATAAAATAGCCGTCACATACACCTTTTATCTCGGACCCTTCGGGCATCTTAATGATTCGTTCAGGCCAATCGGGATTTATCGCGGAAAGGTAAATCTCGCCGTCATCAAGCAGCATTTGTCTGAATTGCATTTTACCGTCAGGAGTGAGAACGAGCACATCGCTTTTATCAACTGCGGGCTTAACGGAGACTGGCTCTATTTTCAAGACGCAATTATTAGGATACCCCTCACCATTGCGAGTATTAAACATCGATAGACCATGATTCCTTACAGCGTAGGCATGTAAACTGCACTTATCAGGCCAATCAATCCAATTCTCCGCATTTTCAAATTCGGACGGATTCAATATATCACCAAGGATTTTTACCTGAAGTAGTGATATTAGTGGGATTTTAGTGCTATCGCTATAGGCAAATGAGAAATCATTATCAATTTTAACGCTTAAATCAATCGCTTTATCTGAAAGTAAAGCTTCTGCTGTAGTTCCTAGCGCCAAGGCTAATTCAACAAGGCTTCCAGGTCTTTTAGTTTTTCCAACCAAAATTTTGTGCATAGCGACCTGAGAAATTCCAGCTTTTTTTGCTAAATCTTCCTGAGTTAGCTTTTTGCTTTTCATTATTCTTTTAAGATTTGTCGATAGCATATTCATACACCATTGTATCTTTTTAGTGACCTACACTTAACTAACAAAAGTTATTGTATTTGTTAATAACCATTGTTATAATTTTCAAAACAAATTGAGGATATTTATGTTAAAAAAAGACGTACTAAACTGGTGCGAGTCATCAAGCCTAACCCTAACCGCATTAGCTCAGAAGTTAAAAATCTCGCAACCGGCCGTATCTAGATGGGCGGATGTTGTTCCAGAGCTTCAATCAATAAAGCTGGCGGGGATATCTGGCGGCGTTTTAACTCACGATCAAGATTTTTATGATTCAAAAAAGTCTCCATGCCTTAAATAGTGGCATGGATTTTTTTTGCCTTCAATTCCCTGACGGGTATGTATAAACATACAGGTGTTTACTTATGAGCAAGTTAGACGTAACGCCAGAAGCCACACAAAGACGCATAATCAAGATTGAGTCTGAGATAGGCACACAGCAAGAGACTGTTAGCAAAATCAATCAGGACTTGCTGGAGGCTAAGGCTGATCTCCATGCACTAGAAGAAGATTTGGATTTCTGGAGAGGTGAATAGTGCATTATTACAAGCGAAACTTAGGTGATTACGCTAAGAAGGCGGGTCGATTGTCCATTCTTCAACATGGCGTTTACAACCTCTTGATTGATGCCTGTTATGACCGCGAGATCTTCCCTAATTTGGATGAAGCAATTGACTGGGTTTGGGCTTCAACCACAGAAGAACAAGAGGCGGTCAAGTTTGTTTTAAGCAAGTTTTTCATTGAAGAAAATGGCGCGTTTATCCAGAAAAGGATCCAAGAAGAGTTGGCCGACTATCAAGCCAAGTCTGAAAATAACAAACGAATTGCACAGGAAAGGGAAACGAAGCGTAAACGAAACGTGAACGAAACGTGCGAAAAAGACAACCATCCGTCACCTAACCATAAACCAATAACCAATAACCATAAACCAATAACCAATAAACCTCTCAAGACAATCGATAATAAATTCTTAGAGGAGGATTTTCAATTTGCCGAATACGTTTATCAAAAAATCTTAGGCCCAGCTCCCAAGACGAAGAAACCTGATTTCACAAAATGGGCTGACTCAGTTCGATTGATGCGAGAAGTCGATAACCACACTCCCCGAGAAATCATGCAAGTTTTCACCTTTGCAAACGAGGATCCATTTTGGCAAACAAATATTCTCTCAATCCCAAAACTCAGAACCAAATTCTCAGCACTTCACTCGAAAATGATAGGAGAAAAAAACAATGCAAACGGCTCACAATTTAGCTATTCACGTAAGATCAGCAGGTCCGACAGAGCAGACCAAGAAGCAAGAGACTACATTCAAAAGCATGGACTTTCTTAAAGTTTGGCGGGGATTGACCTCGATGAATTTAGTACACCAAGCGATTGGCTCAACAGATTTTGAATACTGGCAACACTCTTTGAAAGATTTTCCAAGCGATGCTTTGTTCTCAGGATTGAAAAAAGCAGAGGATTGGACGGGGTTTATGGGACTTGGGGATTTTCGAGGATTGTGCAGGAAAGAAAAAAGACACGCGAGCCACAACGAATTTTTAAGAATCGAAAGCGCACCCCTTTCTGGAGTAGAAAACCAGTCGAGAATCAGGTCGATGAGAGCAGGGCTTGGGATATGAATTTTCAACTTACAGTAGATCAGATTCAAGCCTATGTCAACGGGTTAAGCATTCGTGAAATCTCGGACCTCAGCGGGTTCAGCGCAAGCGCGGTCAATTGCAGACTTACCGAAGCAGGGGTTATAAGATCAAGGGGTGAGGGAACCGCTATGGCTCTCAAGCGGGGTGTCAACTTTGGCCCAGTAAGCAGATTATCAGAATGCGAAAACGGCCCGAGCTACGCGGCAAAACTATCACAACAATGGCTCAAAAAACCACTGGGAGTTTTTATATGAAATACGGCGTGAATTTAAAAATAGATGTATCGAAAATCGACAAGGAACTTCTTTTCAAGGGTGCGAAGGGTGTTTACCTAGACGCAACGGTTTTTATTGATCCAGACCAACCCGATCAATATAAAAATCACGGGATGATTACCCAGTCAGTCAGCAAGGAATCTAGGGAATCTGGTGAAAGGGGCGCGATTCTCGGAAATGTTACCGTTTTTTGGACGGGCCAAAGTGAAGCGAAGCAGGGTGAATCGAATCAGGGTTCTAGCCACAGCAATCAATCGCCTCAAGGTCAACCGGCTCCAAGCAGCTTTGAAAACTTTGAAGACGATGTGCCATTTTAAAAAGCGAAAAGGGCGGGTTAATTATTAAATCTTACACTTGCACGTCAATCGAAATGTTTAACGCGACCTTCAGGCAGGCCAAGGAATTAATGAATTCAAAGGGGTCGGTGAGTATTGCTTTTACTGACAAACCAATGACTGCGAAAGAGTTGAGCATTAGGTCTTTAGATCAAAACACGATGAAAGAAAGACAGGTTCAGGAGATAGCCCGCCAGATTTATGGAAACGATGAAACCTACACAAGAAACGAGCTGAAGTTCAGAGTTGGTGCGCCAATTTTAATGAAAACTGACGAAAGTTTTAGGTTCTTTTGTGACCGTATGCGTGATTTGAACATGACGCACGAAGAGAAAATAAAAATGATGGAGGTGGTATCTGTCACAAGCAAGCTGACCATCAAGCAAATGTCTGAATACATTGAAAAGGTTTTTGATATGTATGCTGAAACTGTCGTCTGGACTTTTAAGGAAAGCCAATGAGAAAGCACATAATGATTCCCGATTGTCAGGTCACACCTGATACTCCAACAGATCATTTGAGATGGATCGGGGAGTACATTGTCGAGCAAAAGCCTGATGCGGTTATCAACATTGGCGACTTTGCTGATATGGAAAGTTTGAGCTTTTTCGACAAGGGCAAAAAGGACGCAGAGGGCCGAAGATATATTCACGATATACACGCAGCAAGGGCGGCGATGGAGGGACTGCTAAAGCCTTTAAATGACTACAACACGAAGATGATATTCCAAAAGAAAAAAAGATACTTGCCAGAATTGCACCTCACGATGGGCAATCACGAGCACAGAATCACGAGGGCAATTAACGAAGACGCAAAACTCGATGGCGCTCTTGGCTTGATGGACTTGGGGTACGAAGATTACGGATGGACAGTTTACGACTTCTTGGAAATGGCGACCATTGACGGTGTTGCTTATTCACATTTTTTTTATAACCCGCTAACTGGAAAGCCGATTGGCGGCGCTTCGATGGACACGAGGCTCAAAACTCTGGGATTCAGTTTCACGATGGGACACCAGCAGATAAAAATGTCCGGTGAGCGCAATCTAAATAACGGCAGGGTGGTTAGAGGCTTAGTTTGCGGCGCTTGTTATCTCCATGATGAAAAATACATCGGTCCACAAGGGAACGCCTACTGGCGCGGGATATTCGTGAAGCACGAAGTCAGAAACGGCCAATACGATTTGATGGAAGTATCGCTTGATTTCCTTTGCCGCAAATACGAAGGGATGCACGTTTGGGAATTTATGAAAAAGTATTACCCCGACATTTATCAAAATTCAACGTGGATGAAATATCAATCACTGGCAGCATAGGAGAAGGGCATGAGCGCACTAGATATTCAAGTCGGTGGGAATCACTACAAAGACATGAAGATTCAGCCAGCGGAATACATCATGGCTAATGGTATTGGATGGGCCGAGGGTTGCGCTATCAAGTATTTGAGCCGTTGGAAGGTAAAGGGCGGTGTTGAGGACTTAAGAAAGGCTAAACACTTTATTGATTTGATCATTGAGGGCGAGACAAATGCCCAAGACTAGAACCCTAAACAAATTAGCTGATGATTTGGCCGTTGCTATGCAAAAGCATGTCAGGCTCAAGGCTGCTGACTCAATGGGCTTCTGTGAGTGCGTTACATGCAACAAAAAGAAGCACTGGAAAGAGATGCAAGGCGGCCATTTTATCGAGCGCAGCAAGGCACACAGGACGCTTGAAGAAAATATTCATAGCCAATGCTCATATTGTAATCAATACGGCATGAAACGGGCTTCGGTAGTCCTAACTTATCGAAGATATATGGTTGATATGTACGGTGAAAAATTTGTGAAGTGGTTGGAAGATTCTGCAAATGATGTTGTTAAAAGATTCAGACCTGATCTTGTGAAAGAAATCAAGGATTTGCGGGCAAGAAATCGACAATTAGAGGCTGAATTATGAATTGTCAATATTGCGGGCACGAACACGGGGACATGGATTGCGACATTGACGATCTAAAAGACAACATCGACAGCCTTAGTCAGATGATCGAAGACCAGACAGCGATTATCTCACATCAAATCCAAGAGCTTAACGTAAAATTGCACTAAAATTGAGGGATGAGCGATGAGCAATAGCCACATAGATTATCTGCTAGACATATTCCTCACGGCACTCAAAAGCCCAGCTAACGATGCGGGGTGGGAAGGTGATTCAATGATGGCTAGGCTTATCGAGTTTAAAGGGGAGATACCAAGGGGAACTGGGAACGATCAAAGCAATATGAGTATGGTAATCACTCTGGACAAGAACAGAAATGAGCACCATGAACTTAGGAGGATTCGAGAAACCATCTATAGCCTGTTGGGGGATGGCAACCACGATACTAAGGTCAAGGCATTGCTGGCAAAGAAATATTATCTTGGGCTATGTGCGAGCACAGAGAGAACATACCGCGACTTGGACCGGATGATGATGATGGGTGGCTATTCGCCTAAGTCAGTGGTTGAGGCATTAAAAGCGGTTAAAAGGTTTAGAGATCGAGCTGCGGCGGCTTATCCGGTGATTGAAGCTGAATTGATCAGGTATGACAGGAGGCAGGCGGCATAAAAAACGGGATTTTTCCACTTGATTTCTGATCGGTTTTAATGTACGGTTTATGCTCAAATAAAAGTATACCAAATTACACCAAAACCTCGTTCTAGCAATGGATCGGGGTTTTTTTATGCCCACAGGAATCCGCTTTGTGAACATTCAAGAGATGGCCCACCAGATACCGGCAGAAGACTTACTTATTAAAGGCAGCGGGCTGCTGGGTGGGTCGAGTGCTTTTGCTGGATTGATGGCTGATATATCTCATTGGTCAGAACTGGCACAAATCTTGGCTAATTTGGGCATATTTATAGGCGGCGTGACGGCATTTATCACTCTTGGCTATTCGATTTACAAGGGCCGAAGCAAGTAATGAGCCTCCAAGAAGGCTTGTCGAGGCATGAGGGGTCAAAAGAGTTTAACTACAAGCTATTTAGGTACTCCAGTGAGATGCAAAGCACTTTAGGCCTATTGATGGCGGCACCAAGCCCTAGCAATCTTTATTTTCGCTGCTACACGATGGAAGACGAGCACAGGGACATCAAGGTTCTTGGCAAAACAAGAATTAGAGCCGGCCGATTTGAGATTAAAAAACGTCATGGAAGCCCTAAGTTCAGCCATTTAGACGACAAGTATTCTTGGCACAGTGGCATGCTATGGCTTCAAGACGTACCAAACTTCACTTGGGTTTACATACACACAGGGAACAAACACGAACACACCGATGCCTGCATCTTAATTGGTGACGGCGCTCAGTCTAATATCCCTGATGACGGGGCTGTTACAAACTCTAGGCAAGCATACGAGCGATTCTACAAAGAAGTATCTTTAAAGATTTCTCTTGGTATTCGAGTGTTTATTCAAATAGAGGACCTTGCGTGATTCCTAAATTCCTAGATCCCCTACTAAGCGAGGCAATACCACCAGATAAATGGAAGCTCACAGGTCGATTTTCTTATAGAACATTAGTAACCGGCAAACCTTTGACAATCACTGTCCCCAAGGGCTTTGAAAATGATCTGGCAAGTATTCCCCGTCCTCTGATGTGGTTATTCCCCGTAAACGGTAAGCACAGATGGGCCTCAGTGGTTCACGATTGGCTGTACAGCAAGAAGGGGATTCTAGGTGACGCGCAGCAATTCACCCGTAAAGAGTGTGATTTGATATTCCTTGAAGGCATGAAAATTATGGGTGTCCGTTGGTGGAAGCGAAGCTCAATGTATAGCGGCGTTCGGGTTGGCGGGTGGGTAAGGTGGAACAAATAATAGCTCAATTGACGAAGCTGTTATTACTTCTACACCTATGACCTGATAGTAAGTAAATAGCAATCAATAGATAGTTTAAGTTAAAGCCATAAAAAGCATGGGAACTTAAATTACTGACGCGAAAGGCTTTTATTTCAAATTAATGGGCAATACAAGTAAATGAACAACAAACTTAAATGCTTGATAACAATGACCATATTCCTTTTGGCCTGCTCTATTGCTCTATCAGGATGCACACAGCTAAACGCTTTAGCAGTAGACGATGGCGAAAACGCATTTGCTTGCGTCAAGGGCAATACAGGGATTCCCTACTTTGGCGGCTCTGGCGTGATGGTAGACGCGGGTAAGACAGACACAACAGATTACACAGCAGACGATTGGCGAACACTTGCTGAGATTTGCGACTGATGGCAATTGATATATCTCTAATCAGGGCTGCAAGGATAGAGCTAGAAAAGGGCGAAGAATTCTTTTACGAGATCAATGATCTGATAAACAATCACCTCGAATCAGGCACAAGCCTTAAAGACGTTATCTGCTGGCTTCAAGTGACACAGCACACAATGACAGAAGCGATGGCCGAAGCCGTCTACGATGACGATGAGGACGAGTAGCAAGGCATCTAATGAGTAAGCACAAGTCTCTCTATAACACTAAGAGATGGAAAGACAGACGCAAGGCTCAATTATCCCAATCCCCAATATGCAAATTCTGTGAAGACTTAGGTATTACCAAGGCGGCCAAGGTTGCTGACCACATAACACCCCACCGAGGCGATCACGAGCTTTTCTACTACGGGCCACTCCAGTCACTTTGTTGGACTTGCCACAGTGGAGCCAAGCAACGCCAAGAAAATACAGGAATTCTAGTCGGCGGCAATGCCAAGGGCTATCCATCTGACCCGAATCATCTTTGGAATAAATAAATCCGAAGGGGAGGGGTGGTTCAGTCTCTAGGTTTAAGTCGCCAAAA
>TARA_R110002153_G_scaffold81222_2_pt1 | contig 10281 bp, 17 predicted proteins | sample TARA_R110002153 | Tara Oceans TARA_R110002153 (sample SAMEA4398193) | marine metagenome | biome: Polar Biome; feature: [SRF] surface water layer (ENVO:00010504); material: water (ENVO:00002006), including particulate matter (ENVO:01000060) such as... | depth 5 m
CAAGCCTTCTAAATTGCTGCTCAAGGTCATCAACTAATTCTTTCTGAATCCATGTCTGTTGTTTCCATATGAAATATCCGAACGCAATAGTTATACTTATGGGTAATCCGTATTGGTCTATTATTGATAAATCCAAAACTACTTATTTCCATCTAACAGCTCACCCCATAAAGAAGTCTTGCCATTAATAATCTGTATCACATGGACAGTAAAGAAGCCACCCCCATAGAAATCAACAATGGAAAATGCATGTGACCAATTGATGTTCCTTCCACCAAGCCACGCATTTTGTTCTTTAGACATATCTTTGAGACATCCGATACTCCAAGCACTCTTAACACCATCCATATGTGTAATGGAAGTTTGCTGTATATCATGATGATGTCCGTACATCACGTTCGTACCCAAACGCATTAGGTGGTTGCGAGTATGATGTGTCCCAGCAAAGTGATGACCATGATAAAACCATAGCTTCCCAATTCTCAGGTACTTCCCAGCAGGGTGATACTTGTATCCACGTTTCTTTAGATTTACGCATTCTTCAAACCTCATATTATTTAAGTAAGGATGTTCATCGACAAATCGATTCATCCAATCATCATGATTGCCTTCAATCATATGCCGTTCTTTGCAATTTACTTTGTTTAGTGAGGCATCTATAATATCCATGCCTGCATTAACATCTTCTATATCTTTTTCTATAAATGGAAGTTGATATTCCAATGGTGGACGCTTTTTCTTTTTCCATTGCCAATGTGAACATCCATGCCATTCCCCAACATCACCTAAATCAATATATATATCAGGCTTTACAATCTCAATGGCTTGACATAAAACGTCAATTGCTGCCATATCAGCTAATGGAAAATGTTTATCAGGTGTAACTATTGCTCTTTTTACTACACCTTTATCTCTCTTTATACCCATATTATCCTTACTTTAAAGTTATTGTAGCTCTTTTAGTTAGCTTACTGCTAACCACTACTGTGATATCTAAATTGCCTGTCTTCGTATTATATACAAAAGATAGAGAATTAGCATTGGCTGCGACTAAACCAGATTTAGAAGTATTAGTTGCTATCTCATCGTGCAATACATTAACCTTCTCAAGCGTTTGCATTACAAGAACTTCTAAATCATCATCAGGAGCACCTGTTGGTGCAGTATAATCATCTGTGCCCATCCAGTCTGGTTTATCTAATTTAGCCATAATATCTCCTAACTATTATCGTATACATAATACTTAACTACACATTTTATACTGTTTATACAACCAGAGGTTATTGCTGCATCCACTTTAATAGCAACCTTTTGATTATCACCTCCAGTTAATGAAGTTGCTATAGTATTAGTATACTCTCCAAGTTGCATAACCATATCAGTTGTAACCCCATACATAAATCTTCTTTTATATTTTATAATAGAACCTGATAAAGATGTTGAACCAGCATAGCTAACAAACAAATCACAAAAAGCACTTGTTTGGGTTGCAGCTCTATCAATAAAGAGAACTACATCTTGCACTAAAGTTATCTTATTACTACCTTGTGCTGCGACTAAAGTAATAGGAGTAATATGCAAGGCTGTGCATTGAGCACCACTTAAAGTTACTACAACTGTCTTTAATCCATTATCATCTACATATTTCTTAGTAGCTATATCAGCATCGTGTGAAGGAGTAAATACATTATCAGTTTCAGAATCATCTGTTAGCCTTGCTTCACCACCATCTACATCAATATTAAGATTACCTGCAAGATTAGCATTTACATTCCTAGGTGTAACAATATTCAAATCCCTACCTGAAGTAATTCCTAAATCAGCATTTGGTGCACTAAAATTCATCTCACCACTTGAAACAACATCTAAATCAGTTCCATTTCCAACTATATATTCCCCAGCATCCCCAAATGTAACCCTTACATCATCTGCCATAGTTATATGACCAGTCATAGAACCACCAGCTTTAGGAAGTGCTGCCATTCCATATATTAGTGCTGCGTCTGCATTAATAGTTGTAGCACTTAAAACCCCATCTCTTGTAGCAACATCTACGCCATCGAATGTACTGTTAGTAGTGATTGCCCCTGTCATAGCTCCACCTGATAATGGTAATGAAACATCTGTTACATAAGCAAGACTTGTCCATGCTGTAGAACCATCACCTACCTTAAGTTTTTTAGTATCAGTCTCAAATGCAGGCTCACCAGCTTTCAATGTAGGATTTGTATTTGTAAAGTTACTTGCTGAATCTCTTCTAATATCAACCTTAACTGTTCCTCTTGTTAGACTACTCATGGTGTTTCGCTACTCCAACTTGGGGCAGCTCCTCCACTTCCAAATGATAATGTAATTCCATTACCAGACTCATCAGCTATTGTAGTTCCTGTATTTTCTTCCATTCTCCAGTAAACTAATAAATTTGAGGTTCTGTCAGTATGATAAGAAGCTGAGTTAGTTAAATCGTTAGGAGTTCCACTACTATAAATAGCTGATGCATCTGAAGCAGATAAAGCTTCATTCCATATAGCAATATCATTTACGTATCCATGAAGTTTATACGACTCTAAAGCAGACCATGCATTTCTTCCTACATAACCAGCTCCAGATATGTCTACATTGCTTGAAGAATTATCTGTCAATGCCTCAGAATCATCTTCACTACCATCAATATATATAACTGAAGCCCCATCTCTATCATGCGACCATAGGACATGATGCCAACTATCGTCATCTATTTCAGTATTGCTAATTTGACTTACAGACGTCATAATATTAAGAGCAAGTGTGAATTGAGGTTTATTAGCTACATTTAAGCTAGCATCCATTCTCTGCCCAAAAAGATTAGCTGCCCCACTTATCACATACTGTCTGCTATCTAAATTATTGCATTTTATCCAATAAGAAATACTAAGATTTGTATTCGTTCCTATATCTAATATATCTTGGTCAAATTCAGCTTCCTGTTCTCCTTCAAATAGCAATGAGTAATTATCTTGAAAAAGCTCTCCAATTTGAGGATAAGCTGCTGTTCCTCCACTTTTTCTATGTGTTGAAAATGTGCTCATTATACTAATATCATCGTTCTTAATTTTTGGTTATCTGCAGAACCCCAAGCATACATCAAATTTCTATTAGTAACATTTAATATAAAAGTATCGCCAGCATTTAATTTTATACCATTATCGGCATCTACACTAGATGATGAACCAACCATAATATATCCAGTATTAGCATCATCTGCCTGCAATATAAGTTCCTTACAAGCTCCTGAAGGTAATTGCTGTTGACCACTATCTATGTCTACAAAATCCGATGAAGTTACAGCTCCATGACCTAATATCTCAACATCACCAATATCAATGGATGCACCTGCAACTAGAGTAGCATTAACATCAAGCTTATTATTAGTAACTGACACAACATCATTGTCATTGTCAATAATGCGTACAGCACCTGTGCCTACACTAGCCATTTAAAACCTCAGACAATCCTGCCTTATCAATACTTTCAATTTTATTCTTAATTTTTAATCGAGCCACACCTTCAAGTACATTGATTTTCCATCTTTCAAAATTAACTTTAATGCGTTCAATGCTTTTCTTCTCTTCCTCTACACTAGATTTAACTTTTACAAGTTTTCTTTCCCAAGAAATGCATTCGTTTTCTTTTGAATCAATTAAAGAATCAAGACCTTTAGATTCATCTTTTTTCCCTTGAACAATATCATCAATGTTATTTGATTGATACTCAAAATCAATTATAAAGCTATCAAGTTTTTCTTTTTTTGCCTTTAAATCTTTTGACAACTTTAAAGACTCTTTAGACATTTTATTATTTTCTTTAGAATAATTGTCTTTTAAGGTTTCAAGTTTTTCTTTTAAAGATTCAATGTCTTTTTCTTTGTTACTACAGTCTTGTTTAAGTAATACAAGTTCTTTAGATTTTTTTTCTTTATTAGATTTAATTAAATCAATATTATCAAGAAGTCTTTCAGCTTCTTTTTTTTGAAAACTTAAAGAAGCAACATCTTGAATTAACTTTTCTTTATCTTTATTAAATTTAGATATATTTTTATTAATAGAACTTTGACTATCCTTTAATTCTAAAATTTTATTATTAAGGCTTGAGCTTTCTTGTTCAAATTTATAAACTTTATTCTTTTCAGATATCAAGTTTTTTTCTTGATTATAAATATTTTCAAGTAAAGATTTTATTTCAACATTGTAAGATTCAATTTTCTTTTCTATATCTTTTAAAAACATCTCTTTATCTTTAATTTTATTAGATAAATTATTATTTTTTAAATCTAACGATTTATTGGCATTAACAATAGACTTTTTTAAATCTTTCGCATCTACATGAATAGTTCTTCTGCTTACCTTAGCCATTTATTCTCCTTAATGAAATGATAATACTTTAAATATTTCATCAGTGCCACTATCTGCTGTTTTTATTTTAATTCGGTCAACAAGAATATTATCAATTGTTAAAGGAAAGTCATCAAACAACATAACAATGTCATCTCCATAAGTACCTTTGATTTTTAAGTTTAATGTTATTACTCCATCTGCATCTCCAGTAAATGGTATAATTGATATGGACTTTGCAGGCGTACTTGCCCAGTCAGCACTTTCTACGTACGTATCATTAGTAGCACAATTAATCTCTTGAGCCTTATAATCCTCATATACCTGTAAATTGTTTGATTCTGATACTGTAAATTTGTGTAATGGATTTGTTGCCATGTTTATTCTCCTTGTGAGTTATGCTTTAAGCTCTTGTCAGAGCATGAATGCATTATTTTAATTCCTTTTTAATCTTAATTACAATATGTATAAATGTTGCAACTAAAATTCCAAACCTAACTATATCAGGTAACGTAGTCCATAAGCTCAATGCTATTGCACTACCTCCCTGACCTGCTGTGATTAATGAGTCCTTAAGATTCTCCATCATCACTCAACTGATTCAAGACTTCCAAAGCACCTTCTGTTTTGAGAGTCATTGTTTTGAAATATTCAGCCTTTTCACGATAATCTTTCAATTGCGTTCTTAATACTACAATTGATGATTCAATCGTTGGCTTCTCTACTTCTTCTTTCAATTCTTCGTATTTTGCATCTTTTACTTTAGACATTTAAGTCTCCTGTTTATATTTTTATTAATTATGCTATTGTCCCTACAGGAAAATATCTAGTAAGTCCACCTTGTATTGTAACCTTAATAAAGTGAGTTGTTGTTAATGATTTACTTGCAACTTCTTCAATTGCATTGCCTGTACCTATAACACAAAGAAATTCCATCATTTCTTCAGAAACATCAGCTTGGTCAAGAGTAAGAACTGGTATTGCTCCACTTGTACTTGATTGGTCTATATGAAGTTGTGCAGTTGGGGACGTAAGCCCAATGCCGACCTTGCCATTTTTATCAATTCTCATCCGTTCATTGGCAGTTGCAAGAGCTGTTGATGTAGTTGCTGTAGCAAAAACAAGGGCTGTTTCGTTGCCAGCTGCAGTATAAGTGCCCTCTGCTTCTGCCCATATTGCTGCACCAGGTAATAGAGCATCATCACCACCACCATCTGATTTTGATGCGAATTGCAATGACCCTAATACATCATTGTCTACGATACTAGCATCTGCATTGGATAATCTCAATGTACCAGAACCAGAAAAACCAGTTCCAGTTCCACCTAAGATTTCCAATAGTGTAGCTGGTGCAGCAGTCCCTATACCGACCTTGCCAGATGCAGCTATTGTCATCCTAGCTGTTGCTAAACGTGCAGTTACATCTGTATCCTGACCATTATTACCTCCAGTTGCAAATTGTATTGTACCCGTATCACTATCACCAGTGCTTATGCTTCCCTGTGCAGTTATATAAGACGCATTTGCGATAGAGCTAGTGTATATTTGCTCAGCATCTCCTATCATACCTATTTTTGTATCAGCAAGAACCCCCGAAACCCCTGCTGCTCTATAATCTTGCTGCAAGTGGATAAGAGGGTTATCATTTTCACCACTATTATCAGAATCAGCTCTAATAATTAATGCAGTATCTGTAGAAGACTCTAAATGAAGAAGAGCATCTGGTGTTTTTGTCCCTATACCTACATTGCCACTTGAAAGTATATTAATCCCATTAGAAGAATCTAAGCCTGAAGCATGGACTAAAGCTACAGCATCTCTTCCAGCATCATATCCAACAGCAGCTTTAATACTTGTAATCTCTTGGAATAAGACTCCGATATCACCATTACCATTATTAGCAGTTTCTATCCTCAAATATGCAGCTGTATCATCCGTAGTTTCTCTTATATGAAGTAGTGCATCTGGGTGAGGTTCGCCAATACCAATCTTAGAAGAAGAACCAAGGATTAAATCATCAGTGCTTGCATCCCATACCATATATCCATTGGTAGCAGTATCTCCAAAAAACTTTACATCATATCCCGTATCATTTACACCTATTGTTAATGTATTATTTAATTGAGTTGCTCCCTCAATATTACTTGATGCACTTGCCTTAGTATTTGCATCTTCTGTCCAATCCGTATTATTATAATCATTTGCCATTCAGAATCTCCTATAGCTTTGGTACGGATAATTGACGTACACCTGATTTTCGTGATGGATACTTTTTAATTTTTCTTTCATACATTTGCCTAAAATATTGAGCTTTTTGCATGTCCCCTTGGTCTTCATTCAACCTTGCCTTGATATAACAAACAACAGCATCTTGCATACCTGTATCCACTCCATGAGTAGAACTCATTTCACTTCCTAAATTGCTCGTATCTACAGCCTCATACTTTGAATGATAGGACAGTCTTAATCCATTGGAAACAGTAGTGTCTTGGAATGTATCATACTTTTCATTTGTACTTTCCGTAGAGTCAGTTTCTAAATCAAGAGCTAATACTGCAAGACGTTTATCATCATTGTACCATGCAAAATATTTATTTGGGAATGTTCTTTTTTGTGTAGCCATAATACCCCTATGTTAAACTATCATCAGTATTATCAGTATCTTCACGAAGGAGTCTATGAGAGTCTGATAGTTTTGGAATCATTACATATCTATTGTTTGTATCTAACACTTCTACTTTAGTAATATCGATAACTTGGTCATTAAGAGCATACCATCTTTTATTTTTCATTAAATCTGTTTTAGATGAAACAGTATATTCTTTTTTAATTGATGACATCTCTAAAAGAGCATCATTCATTAAGCGAATCATATAACCTTCGGGCTGACGCCCCATAGTATGCTCAATCTGTTGTATAATTTCTTTAGGTTTCATTCGCCCCCTTTAAGAGCACCAAGCCCTTGTGTATAATCTTGTTTTAATGTTGCAAGTTGTGGAGCATATACCTCTTGGTCTTCTTGGTCTAACATAAGTCTTTCTAAAGCTTTTATAGCTCCATATAATGCTACAAGATATTCAGCCCCATCAGGGAAATTCGCAATTAAAGCTAAACCATGTGTAACTGTAGGATATGATATATGATATACTTTTGCAGGTTGAGCTGCAGTTGGAGTTGGCTTTACGACAAGTTTCGCTGCACCCGATTGACTTTCAATCCAATATACAGGGTCAGTAGATGTTGCAAAATAAATTGCATTACTAGAATCAGTCGTTAAACCCCCGTACATCGAAGGAATTTTTCTACATGGAGCTTGAAACCCTGAGTCAGCATTCTCTCGTGTAACATACAATATTTCGCCCTTACCATCCATATCCATTACTGTTGTGCTATTGTCCAAATCAGATATGCCTGCACATTGTTGCTTTAAGGCATTTGGTAATTGATGTATAATCTCAGCTGCTCCTGCTGTAAGCCAATCACTTAAAGCGTCATCATCAGTACCTGCAAACCCTGTTAAAGCATCAACTTGATTTTTAAAGCTTTCAGCCATTTACCACTCGCCTCCCATACCTTCAACAGATTCTTGCATTGATTGTTGCGTAAATTCTACTTTAGTTTGACCTGACCACGTTGTTCTCATGTTCACATGATTAATCGTCCTAAAAGGCTTAATTCCAAAAACATGCCCACATTCGCAAGTCATGTCTTCACCTTCTTCAACCTTTCCTCCACACTCACAAAAGTACGTTCTTGCCATTTTTCTTCCCCTTGGTTTTCTTTTTATATTTCTTGGCTGCTTGTTTCTTTTTATATTCGTTATTCCTATAACCCATTACATCATTACTTATTTTTGCCAGAATTTCTTTTTCTTGGGTTTCTTTTTCGAGGCGAGTATTGGGTCTTTACCCCCAGCTACTAATGAATCAGAAGGAGCAGATACAGACTTGGCGAATGCTTTAATTTTAGATTTCTTGTCAGCAAGTCCTCTTCGGCTAGATGTACCTTCACCTTTATACCATCTCTTGCCCTCTGGAGTTTCAACTTGGTGGGCAGATGTGCTCTTATACATTGTTTTCCCATCTTTACTTTCCACCTCCATATTTGAAACCTGTTTACCCGTTGGGTTGACTGTCCCTTTGGAAACCTTAACTTTTCCACCTTCTCTATATACTTGACTTCTATTTCTTGCGTCTTTACTATTCATTACAATACTTCCTTTCTATTTCTTGCATCGTTTATAGGTAAATCACCATGTTCATTTATATACTCAATCATTGACATGGTTGCAGGGTTTACAGAGTCTTTCTTTATAATGAACTCACCACCCTCAGCTTCAATTGGTATACCACCTTGAGCATGAGATTCACCCTCAAGATTACCACCCATTGGGAATTTTTTAAAATTTTTATTACTAAACATACTTTCTCCTTTTTAATAAGGGATTTGGGAGAGACCCTTTATACGACCTCTCCCTAGTTCCCAATAACTATCTATCCGTTAGGATTATGCCGTTGCTGATTCAACAAGGTGTACTGTGCCTATAACAGTAGGAATATGCCCTGATAAATGCCAATTAACGCCATCACAAAGAACAGCCATTTGAAGTCCTTCGCATGATTGTGCGACAGAACCATCAACTGTTATTTTTGATTCAGCGAGAAAAACATCTACTGTGCTTATTGCCCCTAAAGTTACAATTGAACCATACATATCAGTAGCATTAAGACCAGTGGTTAAAATGAAATCTGCATCATCGTCAGAATCGACAAGAAAACAAAAATCATAGTAAACCCCTGCAGATGTAGCTGCAGGTGGCAATGTAATCGTTACATTGTTATCAACAGCAGCCATATTCACGGTCATTAATAACCCTGACTCATCTTCTGTTAATGTTCTTGTTACTGCTGCTGCATTTGTCACAGCTTCAACTGGTCTTTTTATACCTTCAAAAGCACCTATTGAATTACTATTTGCGTTTAATACATCACTTCTCATTTTACACGCCCTCCAAATGTAACAGTGCATGAGTTTCAGGAAGAGTAACTTCAAGACCTGCTTCAGTTAGAATCATGTCTTTACGTAAATCTTCATCAGCTTGTTGCACGTTAGTTGTAATTGAAGTATCCCTGTTTATACCATTTCCAACAAGTGGACGATATGAAACATGGTCTAAGTCAACTAAACACATATAGCCTGAAGAATTAGCTCTAAACAATGGCTCTTTAACAAGAGTCATATCACCATGAATAGTATCTATCTTCATAACTTTATGCCCAAAAGCACCTGTAGATGAGTCAATATCATACTTGAAAGGGTTATTACTATGACCTAAAGAAGCATCAATAAAAGAACCATCACCAAGTTTATTGAAATGAGACATTACAGGTAAAGAAGATAAAGCTAACTTTGAACTTGTACCACCACGAGCAGGGTCAAAAATAACTTCAAAATCGCCTAATAAAGCGTCATAAGTCATTTGAGCTGCTGTGAATGATTTTAAGTAAGGAAGACCTTCATTATAAGATAATGATGCATCACCCTCTACTGCAGTTCCTGCATTCTTTATTATACTTCCTGTTATACCATCAGTATATTGAACACCACCAACACTTGCCTGCATACCAAACAACATAGCACGTTCAATATCAACTTTATGTTCACGTAACTTTAAGTTCCAAATACGTTGCCATTCATCAGAATATCCACGATATTGAGTTGCACGAGCAGTATTTGACATCTCACAAGCTGTTTTAAAGATTTGAGTAAAACCAAATCCATTGTCAAGTTCTTGAGAAAAAACATCAGGAGCACCTGAGCCTTCACCAAAACTTGTACCAATTACAGTTGCTTTACCAACATCATCAAGTGCTGTTGTAGCAGCCCCTGCAGAAGCTTGAATAGTAGTCAC